>Ga0255373_1161_pt1 | contig 13739 bp, 14 predicted proteins | sample ANMaggSeSYBR01E5_FD_182093 | JGI IMG/M metagenome (GOLD analysis project Ga0255373, IMG submission 182093) | Sediment cell enrichment communities from methane seep in Santa Monica Basin, California, United Staets - ANME aggregate JGI... | ecosystem: Environmental > Aquatic > Marine > Cold seeps >... | reverse complement strand
AGCATAGTGCTTGGAGTTTTCAGTGACGGTACGGTTGGTATCAGATGCAGAGACGGCTACAGGATAGTGAAGTCGGAATACATCCTTGTCGCGACCGGAGCCAGGGAAAAATCACTTCCATTTCCAGGATGCACATTACCCGGAGTATACGGCGCCGGAGCGTTCCAGACTCTTGTAAACAGGGACCTTGTGAGATGCGCTGAAAGAATATTCATTGTTGGAGGAGGCAATGTAGGACTTATTGCCGCTTACCACGCTCTGCAGGCCGGGATGACAGTTGTTGGCCTGGCGGAAGCTCTGCCCGTGTGCGGCGGTTACAAAGTTCACGCCGATAAGATCAAAAGGCTCGGTGTTCCCATTTATACCGGCCACACGGTGCTTGCGGCCCATGGCCGTGAACAGGTTGAAGCGGTTACGATCGCGGAAGTCGATGATTCTTTTAAGCCCATACCTGGTACAGAGAAAAGCTGGGAAGTAGATACGGTTCTAATCGCGGTGGGACTGAATCCTGTTGATGAATTTAACACGAAAGCTTCTCAATTCGATATAGAGACGATGATGGCAGGCGATGCGGAGGAAATCGCTGAAGCCAGCGCAGCGATGTTCTCCGGGAAGATCAGAGGGCTTCAGATTGCCCGTAAGCTGGGAGTAGAGGGTATTTCAATACCATCTGATCTTCATGAGAAAGCTGAGGTGCTGAAAAGCCCGGGCGGGAAAACGTTCCCGTACCTTCCGTCTGAATCGCGGGAGGGGGTATACCCCGTTCTTCACTGCATGCAGGAGATTCCATGTAATCCATGTATGACGATCTGCCCGAAGGATCTGATAGGTACATCGGGGCATCCGATCATGGGTCTGCCTGAATTTCACGGCTCCTGCGTTGGCTGCGAAAAGTGCGTTGCAGTGTGTCCTGGACTGGCTGTCACACTGGTTGATTTCAGAAAATCCGCAGAAAAGCCCCTGGTGACAATACCCTTTGAACTGGGAGAGTGGCTGCTTGAAAAAGGCGGTGAAGTAACCGTTACCGGATGGGAGGGTTCCGTACTCGGAAAAGCTGTTATCAAAGACTGGAAAACGACAGCGGGATTCCCGAATACGATTCTGCTGAAACTTGAAACCCCTGCAGACATCGCCAGCAGGACAGCCGGAGTAATGATTCAGTATCCTGAGAATATAACTCCTCTGAAGGAACCACTTGAAGTGCCGCTCCTCGATGATGCCATTGTCTGCAGGTGCGAGAGGGTCACTGCGGGAGAGATCCGAAAGCACATAAGATCGGGAATAAGGGATATGAACCATCTGAAGGCAATAACGAGGGCCGGATTCGGAGCATGCGGAGGCAAGACCTGCTCAATCCTGATCGAGAGGATATGCCGGGAAGAGGGAATACCTGATGAGGAAGTAACAGCCTTCACGGACAGACCCCTTTTCGCCGAGACTCAGCTGGGTTGGTTTTCAGGAACGGAGGATAATGATGAATAAGAAGAATTACGATGCAGTCATTATCGGAGCTGGAAGTGCGGGAACTCCCCTGGCGATGAGCCTGGCTGAGAAGGGTGTATCCGTTCTCTGCATAGATAGCGCGCCCTCAGCGGGGCAGGGAAACAACAAGTGCGCCATAGGGGGAGCCAGGGCTACCCACAGTGAGTCTGCAAAGGTCGCACTTGGGCTGCGATCCCTCGAGATATTCAGAACCTGGCAGGACAGGTTCGGTGATGACATAAGCTGGTATCAGGGAGGTTATACTTACGTAGCCTACGATGAAGACACGATGAACCTGTTCCGCGGTAACGTTCCCCTTCAGCAGAAGGCAGGCCTTAACATCAGGCTAATTGATAGCGGGGAGATGGAGAATCTTGTTCCCGGCATCAATCCGGCAGGTCTTCTGGGCGGCACATGGTCACCCGAGGACGGAAGCGCCAGCCCTATGCAAAGTTGTTACGCGTTTCAAAGGAGGGCTTTTAACCTTGGAGCCGATTTCGTTTTCAACGAAACTGTCCGGAGACTGGACATAGAAGGAAGCAAAGTAGTCTCGGTTACTACTGACAGGGATTCGTACACATGCGGTGCGGTTGTCAACTGCGCGGGATCCTTTGCAGCGGAAGTCGGGAAAATGGCAGGGATCGAACTGCCCGTTTATCCTGAGAGTCATGAGGCAGGCGTAACTGAACCGGTTGCGAGACTCTTTGACCCGATGGTGGTGGATATTAGAAAAGCGCCGGGTTCAGCGAATTACTATTTCTATCAGCACGATACCGGACAGATTGTTTTCTGCATTACACCGGATCCGCCCATTCCAGGTACCGATATCGATGAAACATCTGAGTTCCTGCCTCTGGTGGCACCGAGGATGACCGGGCTCTATCCGCAGCTTGCCAATCTGAAGGTGCGGAGAACATGGAGGGGTATTTACCCCATGACGCCGGACGGAGGGCCGATACTTGACAGGTGCGGGCCTGATAATCACTTCGTCGCGGTTGGAATGTGCGGCCAGGGATTCATGCTGGGACCGGGCATTGGAGAGGTAATGGCCAGATTCGTTACTGGTGAGCTGAATGAAACTGACCGGCAGGTTCTGAACGAACTCCGACTGAACCGCCAGTTCACCTCCGAAGAGGCCCTGAAATAGGGGGACGTACCACACTTCTTCAACTAACTGGACGTGATATCCCTGATAAATATTATATATCTGACTAAATAGTCATATTAGTATAACATATTTCACTAACAAAATTATGCCTATTATTAATCTCTATCATTAGTTAATATTGACATAGTAGATGATCGGAATTAATTGTACAGAGCTCCCTCTTTATGAAACTGTTTTGTATAGTTTTTGTTAATACCCTATGTCAGATACATTATTCTAGATCAGAGAATTTCTGGAGGAAACCGATGAAGCTAGCATCCATTCTGCTGATATTAGTAGCGGCAGCCTACGCTGAGATGTCCGTATGCGGAACGGAGGAGCTGCTTCCCATCGGTTTCACTGATGAAGAACTGCTTCGTCTGGATGATATAGGTCTTAACACCATTCCCACCGCACCGCCGCCGGATGGCACGGTTAACCCCGGTGAATTCGATCCCTCGACTGGAGTATTCGTAAGATGGCCCCTTGGGCTTCCCTATAGTCTAATTACATCTCTTTCTTTAGAAACCACCGTATGGGTGATATGTACATCTGGACAGCAGAGTTCGGTTGAAACTGCCTTCGTAAGTGCTGGAGTGAATATGAGTAACATCGACTTCATGTTTGCGCCTACGAATTCAATATGGGTGCGCGATTACGGCCCATGGTTCGTTCTTCTGGAGGATGGGCATCAGGGCATTTTCAATTACTCTTACAACAGACCAAGACCAGACGATAACGATATCCCGGTTGTGGTGGGATCAGCATGGGGAATACCCGTTTATACCTCAACAATTGAACACACCGGCGGGAATTATATGTCCAGCGGATTCGGCCAGGCGATGTCAACGGATCTTGTTTACAGCGAGAACGGCGGCAACGAGGACTGGGTCGATACACAGATGGGGACTTACCTGGGAATAGATACCTATGTTACAATGGAAGATCCCCTTTCCTATGTCAGCATCGATCATATCGACTGTTGGGCGAAGATGCTCAGCCCGGACAGGCTTCTGGTTTTAAGGCTTCCACCTTCCCATCCTGATTACGTTGTACTTGAAGCAGCAGCTGACATTCTGGCATCAACTGAAAGCCCCTTCGGAACTAACTGGGAAGTATACAGGGTTGAAAGCAGCGGAAGCGAGGGATACACGAACAGCCTGATAAGCAACGATCATGTTTACGTTCCAACTTTCGGCTCCAGCAATGATCCTGCTGCAATCGATGTATACGAAACAGCTTTGCCCGGGTACACAATAGAGGGTATCCAGTACGGCGGTTGGTTGCCGGATGATGCCCTCCACTGCAGAACCAGAAATGTTATGGATAACGAGATGCTGTTCATCCGTCATATTCCGGTGGATTCACCGCAGCTGTCAGGCAATCCAGTTGCGATTGATGCCCTTATCAGATGTCATCCTGATAATACACTAAACGGTCATGATGTGTATTACAGAATAGGTACTTCCGGTTCCTTTACATCGCTTCCCATGACATCCTCGGGTTCTGACTCTTTTACGGTGAATATTCCCGGAGCTACAGGAAACGAAACGGTACAGTATTACATATCCGCTTCGGATAATTCGGGAAGGGACGAATCGCAGCCCAGATTCGCCCCGGAAACCTGGTTCTTCGAGTACGAGACCTACCCAACCGGTATATCTCAGGGCCATTGTTCAATTACAGGTATATCAATTGAGATCGCTGAGCCCAATCCATTCCGGAACGCTATTTCTATTCAGTATTCAACAGCTTCTCTTGTACCGGTATCAATGACCGTTTGCGATATTTCCGGAAAGGTGGTAGCCGCAACTGATAATTGTCTTGAAGCTGGTTCCGATTCATTCACCTGGACGCCTGACGATACTGTCCCTGCAGGTGTTTACATCATCAGGCTGGAGGGTTCCGGATGTCAGACAGCACAAAAAATCACACTTATCAGGTAGTTGACTGATAGAATTGTCCATACCGCCGACTCAGCTCCGTGAATTACTGGAAAAGGTTTACCTGAAATACAATAAACGGGAATATATTCATCCGGATCCACTGGAGTTTCTCTGGAGGTACAACAGTATCGAAGACAGGGAAATAGTCGGGTTATTAGCGTCCGGGCTTGCCTATGGAAGAGTTGCCCGGATACTTAAAAGCACTGAAAAAGTCCTTGATGTGCTGGGACCTGATCCATCCGGTTTTCTCCGGAAAATATCTTCACATGAGCTTTCAAGGGCACTTGTCGGATTCAAACACAGATTCACAACCGCTTCAGAAATTGTTTCCCTTTCCAAATCCGCATCCACGCTTCAGGAGGAATGGGGTCTTCTTGGAAACATGCTGGAAGCTTTCCTTTCGGAAGATACTTATTACAATGCCCTTGAGAGATTCGTGGTGAGCATTCTAAAGCGGGCCGGTATCGAAAAATGCAGCCTGCTGCCAAGGCCATCTCTTGGAAGCGCCTGCAAAAGACTTCATCTTTTCATGAGATGGATGATCAGAAGTGATGAGGTTGATCCGGGAGGATGGGAAACTATTTCGCCTTCGGTTCTTGTAGTTCCCCTGGATGTTCATATGTTCAGGGCTGCCAGAATACTGGGGTTCACCGGGAGGAAGACCGCAGGCGGCGCGGCAGCCTTTGAGATAACAGACAGATTCAGGGTAATCAACCCGGGCGATCCGGTGAAGTACGATTTCGCGCTTACCAGAATGGGGATACAGGGATTGCACCACGATAATCTGTTCAGAAAACTATTCAAGTGATAAACAGGTTTCATTGACAGTTAACCATAAATTGAGATATGCTTTATCGTCATGAAAGCCAAATACACCATCCGGAGCCTGTCTTCATTTATCGGTTATCAAACTGATGATCGTATTTGTGAATCAGATATATCGGTTTCAGTATGTTGCTAGCAGCATTTGCCGCCGTAATTCCAGCCTTTCTCTGGATGATATTCTTCTACAGAAGCGACAGATACGCCCCTGAGCCCAAAAAGCTTGTAGCAAGAACTTTTCTTGTTGGTGCGCTGGTGGGGGCCGCTATGGTCTTTTCTCTGAAAGAGCTTCCAATCAATCTAAGTTATCTTACACTGGCTGTTTTCATAGCCCCGGTTACTGAGGAGATAGCTAAATTCTTCTGCGTGCGGTGGACTGTATACGAGCGGAAGGAATTCGATGAACCTGTTGATGGTATGGTTTATGCCACAGCCGCTGCATTGGGATTCGCGTCTGTTGAGAATGTCATTTATGTTCTAAGCAGCTGGGCTTCTGATGGATCAGGGACAGGGGTAATGGTTCTTGCCGGAAGATCGGTTCTGAGCGTTCCGGCCCATGCATTGTTTTCAAGTCTCTGGGGACTGGCTCTCGGATGGCACAAGAAGAGAAAGAACCTTAAATCGTCACTGTTCGTAGTTGCCGGACTGCTGGGTGGAATGATCCTTCACGGTCTCTTCAATTACCTTACAAGTGAGAACCTCTTTGGAGGTCTTATATTTCTGGCTGTTCTTGCCATTGCGTGGCGATTTGTATTTCTTCTTATACGGAAAGCACTCAAACAGGGTCAGGAGAACTGATCCTTGCCAACGCCGCAGACCGGGCATACCCAATCATCGGGAATATCCTCAAATACGGTTCCCGGTTCGATGCCGCCATCGGGATCACCCTTTTCCGGATCGTAGACATAACCGCAGATGTTGCATACATACTTCTTCATTCTACTATCTTCCTTTCGTTTCGGCATTTCTTTCGTATCATTCGGTGCAGGTTTGTGGGATGGCGCTGTTGGAGGAGTTTTTCCGCAGAGCACTTCCCTGTAATATGAATAGGTCATGGGAGTACCCTCGCCAGTAATGCCGCAGTTTGTGACTTCCCCTATAAAAACGGTGTGAGTTTCCACATCAATGGTATTACATATCTCTATATCGATGTAAGCCAGTATGTTCTCCTCAGGGATCGGGCATCCGGAGGGTGTAAGCATGTATGGGATATCAGAAAATTTGTTTACATCTCTTCCACTTTTGAACCCGAAATTGCCTATGAAGGTTAAGTCGGCATTTTCACTGAGGACTCCTATACAGCACTTCCCTGTCTTGCTTATCAGTTCATGCGTTAGTTCAGTTTTATTTATAGAGACCGCGACTTTGACAGGATCGGACGTTATCTGAAATACTGTATTCGCAATTTGCCCGTTCAGTTTTTTTCCGGAACTTGATCCAACTACGTATAATCCGTAAGTTATTGTGAAAAGAGGCGTAATATCCATTATGTTTTGCCTCCGCAGATATCCATCACTCTGCGCCCAGCAGTCCGACCAAGGTTGACTGACTGCTCAAGTACTGTTTTATCCGGTACGTAAACCGTTCGAAGCCCTTCAGAAATAAGCTCTACTTTCATGCCCTCAAGTGAAGTATTAAGTTCCCTTACTGCCTCGCCACTCCAGCCGTAGGAACCGAATGCCGCTCCAATAAGATTCCTTGGTTTCAGGCCGCCAAGATAGTTCATACACTCCGCTACAGAGGGGAAAATTCTTCCATTGATTGTAGGACTTCCAACTATCAGTGCGGATGCCTCGAGCACTTCAGCGGCGATATCACTTATGTGAGAAGCCCTCAGGGGCATCAATTTGCTGCTGACGCCTTCCTGAGTAAGTCCTTCGATAATGGCTTCTGCCATCTTCCTGGTACTGTTCCACATTGTGTCGTAAACCACGACCGCCTTTGGCAGAGGTTTCATTTCAGCCCAGGAATTCCATTTTTCGAGTATCCAGTCAATATTACTTCTCCATACCGGACCGTGGTCCGGACATAGCAGCTCAATATCAATATTCATTTTCCGCAGATTCTCAATAAGCGTTTTGACCAGGGGAGAGAACGGCATAAGGATGTTCGCGTAGTACTTTCTGGCTTCCTCTTCAAGGATGCTCCGCGGAAGCTCATCATCGAATCTTTCCGTTGATGCAAGATGCATTCCGAAGCCATCCTGACAGAAAAGGATCTTTTCATCAGGAAGGTAGGAAACCATACTGTCAGGCCAGTGTAACATGCGCGTTTCTATGAACTCAATAGACATATTTCCAAGATCAATACTGTCTCCGGTCTTCACAACATCAATTGGATCTTCTTCCCAGTGAAAATGAGCGGAAAGAGCTTTTGAGCCCATGGGTGAAGCGTATACCTTATCCGGTTTGACCTCAGATATCGTTCTGGGAAGGGATCCGGTATGATCCATCTCGGAATGGTTGCTGACGATTATTTCTATCTTCGATGGATCTATTACCGAAGATATTCTCATCATCATCTCTTCGAAAAAGGGTTCTTTTACCGTATCGATCAATGTAACCTTCTCTGAAAGAATAAGGTAAGCATTGTAGGTCGAACCCCTCCCCGTGCTATATCCATGGAAATCACGGATGGCCCAGTCAATTGCTCCAACCCAGTATACATTCTCAGTGAGTTTTACAGCTTTGAACGCATCCATCATTTTCTCCTTAAAGAATTGACTGAAAAAGGTTATCTATCTTGAATTCAGTTTATTTCGCTGTTTTTCAAGATACGATATATGACCGATTTCCTCATCGATTACTTCATGTATTCTTTCTTTACCCAGCCTTTGCGAAACCAGTCTTTCAAGCCCGAGGAAGAAAAGAAGAGAATCTTTCTCAAACTGAATGGCGCGATCTATAATTTCTTCTGTATTCACGTTTCCTTCAAGTTTTGATAAAGATTCGCCAGTCTGCTTTCTGAATACATGATCATTGGCCATAGCTTTAAGGTACATTGCCGATTCGCAGTACGGGTCAATAGCGACCTGTGATTTTTCTTCCTTACTGAGTTCCAGCCTCATGGATATGAAGAGGGCTTCGTGTCCCTTTTCCCATTCAGCAAGATCCGAAAGGAGTCTGGAAACTTCAGAATCATCGACAGCAATTGAAGCGTTCCTGTAGAATTCCTGTCCATTTTTTTCGATCTGCTCAGCCATCTTAAGGACTTCTTCGGCGTTGAACTGGTCTCCCATTTCGTTTTCCCTACTCTCCGCTGTTGGTAGCGGGATTGAATACTCTCTGTCCGAGTTCATTGTCTATCATAAACTTGCCACCGCCCGAATCACCTATCAGCTTCAGTTTTCTGACAACTTCGCCAACGGACGATTCCTCCTCGACCTGTTCTGCAACGTACCATTGCAAAAAATTGTCAGTCATGTGATCACTCTCTTCCCTTGCCAGAGTCACAAGATTGTTAATAAGGGAAGAAACTTTTTTCTCGTGTTCAAGGGCATCCTCAAAAGCATCCAGAACCGATTTCCATTCCACAGGAGGTTTTTTGATGGCATCCAGTATCACCCTGGCATCCCTCTCATTCAGGTAATTCATGAATTTGTCTGCATGAACCAGTTCCTCCTGCGCCTGCGAGTTCATCCACTTCGCCGCACCGCTCATATCAACCGATTCGAAGTACATGGACATCGCAGCGTAAAGGTATGAGGAATACAGCTCAGCGTTGATCTGATGGTTGATTGCGTTCTGCATATTTTTACTGAGCATGTTTACCCCTTCCAGAGACCATGAATACTGCAATACTCCCTTGCGGATACTTCACCGAGATCACCGGTCTTGAATTCAGCGACAGGATCCATTCCAGGTTTCAGATACATCATGTAAATTGTGTTTCCGGAGATAAGCTCGATCCATTCTATATAATGGGCATCGATCATGGGATGCAGTGTTGATCCCACAGTAACCCTGTAGCCACCAACGATTTTTTCGATAATCGGCACATGCTTCTCGGTTGCCATGTCTGCAGCCTGTTCCCCCATGGCAACCATCGGTTTTCCACAGCAGACAAGTTCGCCGGCTCCTCCGTGGGTCATCTCAACGATGTTTCCGCATATCTCGCATTTATAAATTTCCATACGTTCGGTCATTTCAGCAACTCCTTTTCTGTTCTTCTTACCAGTTCTCTGCAAGTAATTCGAAATGTGCCTGAGGATGCGCGCAGGCGGGACAAAGGTTCGGAGCCTCCCGCCCCTCGTGCAGATATCCGCAGTTCTGGCATCGCCAGATAACAATATCATCTTTCTTGAAAACCCTGCCTTCATTGATGTTCTTCAGAAGTCCGAGATACCGTTTTTCGTGCTGCTTCTCGGCGACAGCGATTGATTCGAAGATTATCGCTATTGCATCGAGCCCTTCTTCACGGGCTGTTACTGCAAAGCCCGGATACATCTCTTTATACTCGTGATTCTCTCCCGCTGCCGAAGCTTTAAGGTTTTCTTCGGTTGAACCTATCTTACCAGCAGGATACGAGTCTGTTATCTCAACAACCCCGCCCTCAAGGAGTTTGAAAAGTCGTTTCGCATGTTCTTTTTCCTGGTTCGCGGTTTCCTCAAATATCTTCGATATCTGAACATAACCGTCCTTTTTTGCCTGAGATGCGAAGTAAGTATACCTGTTCCTTGCCTGGGATTCTCCGGCAAATGCCTTCAGGATGTTCTTCTCTGTTCTTGTTCCCTTAATACTCATTGCAATTTCTCCTTTTCAACTGTTCTGCACATTCGGGACATATTCCAACAAAGTTCAAATGGACTTCTTTCACTATGTAGCCTGAAACACTATCGGGTTCCAGCGAATTGATATCAATTACATCGATACTGACATCGGAAACCTTCCCACAGATAACGCACTTTATGTGATTGTGTTCTTCTATATTATGATCATAATGGATTTTCCTGCCAGTACCACTGACGGCAATAATCTCACCCTGATCCACGAGTATTCCGAGATTCCTGTAAACAGTGCTAAGGCTTGTCCGGGGCAGTACTTTTCGAACAGTATCGAAAATCTGCTCAGCTGTAGGATGACATCCAAGCTGTTTCACAGTCCGGAGTATCATCTGTCTCTGTTTTGTATTTCTGCACACCTGCTGCTTGATCATATTTTTCCTATTCATAACAAGAACTATTCCTAATATAGAAACTCTTCTTATGGGCGTCAAGCTTTTTTATGACTTTATTATAGAGGGGAAAACCTGCGGATTTAAATTAGCTCTTCCGTAAATTCTTCTCCAGGATGTCTCCCTTTATTCCGATCATTATAGATTCCATCGGAATTACGCTACCGCTTGATTCTATAGCCGATTCTACAAGCTTTGGAAGACCTCTACAGCAAGGTACTTCCATATAAACTACCGTTATGGAATTCACTGTGTTGAGTCTGAACGTTTCCGATAGTTTGAACTCGTAATATTTAGAATCATCAAGCTTCGCGCATCCGATCAATACGACTTTGTCACCGATGAATTCGCGGTGGAAGTCTGCAAAAGCAAGGGGTACACAATCCGCTGTAATAAGAAGGTCTGAATTGTTAAGGAACGGAGCTTCGGGAGGAATCAGACTAATTTGTACAGGCCATGTGGACAGTCGGGAATTGAGTTCTGATGATGAAAACCTGTTATTTTTGTCATTTCGTTTATTATCTGAGATTGGTTCCGAACCAGGGTATGACGAGGAGCAGCTTGATCTCTCTAACATATACTTTCTGACTGCCTCTTCATCGAATTCTTCTGCTGTTCTCTCCTCGATGGTTATCGCATTCCTGGGGCAGGGACCAATGCAGTCTCCAAGACCATCGCAGTAAGATTCTTTTACCAATTTAGCCTTTCCATCAATGATTTCTATTGCACCCTCATGGCAAGCTTCGGCACAGATTCCGCATCCATCACACTTATCTTCATCAATTTTAATTATTTTTCTTGTTATTCTTTTCATTCTCTGTCTTTCTATACAAGGCTGCCTATATCAGCAACGGTTGTATTTGTGAAATACTCCCTTATAAGTTCTGAGGCATCCAGTCCGATTGATCCGAACAGGCATTTGGGAAGTGAACAGCCATTCCCCGTATATGGGCATATCGCGCTCTCGAACGTTCCTTCAAGAGCGATCCATACATCCATAAGCCGAATATCGGATGGACTCACACAAAGTATGAAACCTCCACTGCGACCTCTTCTGGATTTCACCATACCTGCCTTTGTGAGTTTCTGCATTACTTTTGAAAGATGGTATGCCGAACCTGGTCTTATAAGAAGGTCGTTCAACTTCACTGGTTCAGTTCTACTAGTACTAGCAGCAAGCTTGGCGAGAGCGTGAACCGCAAGGAAAATCGATTCCGGAATGGAAACTGGTGATGACATAGCATTCCTTTCATTCTACATAAACTAGTAATAGAATACCATAATGTCAATAACTGTGGCTTAACAAACGTATACAAATGTATGCCTATTGACGAATAATGTGGAAATGATATAATTGGTAATAGAATGCTAAATTAGGATTCAACGAATTTAAAACAATCTCAATGAAAGGAGAAAATATGTTCTGCTATCAGTGCGAGCAGACAGCAAAGGGGACAGGCTGCGACAGGTTCGGAGTCTGCGGCAAAGACCCGAGAACAGCGGTAATGCAGGATCTTCTAATCTATGTTGCCAAGGGTGTTTCCATGTGGGCGAACAGAGCCCGGAAATTTGGAATTGTGAATAGGAAAGCAGATGTTTTCGTCATTGAAGCGCTGTTTACCACGGTTACAAATGTCAATTTCGATTCAGATACACTGAATAAACTCATCCGTACAGGCGTTGAAATAAGGGAAAAAATTTGGAACCAGTATCTGACAGCTAGCAATGAAAGGGGGCTTCAGCCCGAGGAGCTTACCGGACCTGCTGTATGGCAGTTGCCAGTCGATGAGGAAGATATTGAGAACGAAGCCGCTTTACTTTCAATCGCGGACAGACTTGAAGACCCAGGCAAGGATATCACAGGCCTGGAGGAGTTGATCACCTATGGATTGAAAGGATCAGCGTCCTACGCAGATCATGCCCATATACTTGGTTTTGATAACGAGGATGTATTCGCCTTCTTTCACGAATGTCTTGATTTCCTGACAAGGAAGAATACCGCTGAGGACCTCTTTGCAATGGCGCTGAAAGTGGGCGAGAAGAATCTCGCAGTTATGGAACTTCTTGATTCCGCAAATACGGGAACCTATGGACATCCTGAACCGACCGAGGTTCGAGTCACTCCTGTAAAGGGTAAAGCCATCGTTGTTTCAGGCCACGATCTTAAAGACCTTGATGAACTGCTGAAGCAGACCGAGGGAAAAGGAATAAACGTTTACACTCATGGAGAAATGCTTCCGACCCTTGCATATCCCGGACTTAAAAAATATTCGCACCTTGCGGGAAATTATGGAGGAGCCTGGCAGGATCAGCAGAGGGAGTTTGATGAATTCCCCGGAGCGATTCTCATGACAACCAACTGTATTCAGAAGCCGAAGGATTCCTATAAGGACAGAATCTTCACAACCGGATTGGTTCAATGGCCTGGGGTCATGCATATCGAAAACCATGATTACTCTCCTGTAATTGAAGCAGCCCTCGCGGCTGACGGTTTCAGCGAGGATGCTCCCGAAAAGAAAATCATTGTAGGATTCGGACATAATGCCGTCCTTTCAGTTGCCGATAAGGTAATACAGGCAGTTAAGGATGGGGATATCCGACATTTCTTCCTGGTTGGTGGGTGTGACGGCGCGAAGTCCGGCAGAAATTACTACACTGAAATAGCGCAGCAGATACCCGATGACTGTATCATTCTTACACTGGCTTGCGGCAAGTACCGATTCAACAAGCTTGAATTTGGCGATATCGGCGGTATTCCCAGACTTCTTGATATAGGACAGTGCAACGATGCTCACTCTGCAATTCAGATCGCAGTTGCACTGGCAGAGGCGTTTGACTGCGGAGTCAATGATTTGCCTCTTTCAATGATTCTGAGCTGGTACGAGCAGAAGGCAGTGACCATACTGTTGTCACTGCTTCATCTTGGTATAAAGAGTATCAGGCTCGGGCCGACACTTCCGGCTTTCCTTACTCCCGCTGCCCTTGAAGTGCTTGTGGATAAGTTCGATATTATGCCTACTACAACTCCTGAGGATGATCTTAAGGCGATACTTGGCTGTCTATTACTGTATCAGTGGATACTTCACGCTTTTCATCACCCACTTCAACAATCCCTGAGCCTTCAAGCACATAGAAGAACACATCAACAGGCGTTATGTGTCTGATGAGCT
>Ga0255373_1152_pt1 | contig 14303 bp, 9 predicted proteins | sample ANMaggSeSYBR01E5_FD_182093 | JGI IMG/M metagenome (GOLD analysis project Ga0255373, IMG submission 182093) | Sediment cell enrichment communities from methane seep in Santa Monica Basin, California, United Staets - ANME aggregate JGI... | ecosystem: Environmental > Aquatic > Marine > Cold seeps >... | reverse complement strand
AGATTAATGCTTGACGCAAAACCAGGAGTAAAACCCGCAAACCAATCCCAAGTACCCAATACCCAGTGCCCAGTACCCAAAACCATCCTGGTGATTGAAGACAATCCCGACAACATGATTACAATAAAGGCTGTGTTGCAAAACAAATACAGCATACTGGAAGCAACAGATGGAGAACAGGGGCTGAAAAAAACGCTTGAGGAAAGTCCTGACCTGGTTCTTCTTGATATGTCTTTGCCTGAAATGGATGGTTTTACCGTGGTCAGGAAGATAAAAGAAAACAAAGAAACCAGCCATATCCCTGTTATTGCGCTGACTGCCCGCGTAATGAAGGGCGACAGGGAAAAGACTATTGAGGCCGGCTGTGACGACTACATTGCCAAGCCCATTGAGCCGGAAAAAGTTCTTGAAACGATTGTGAAGATGTTGGGAGAAGGAAAAAACCATGCCGAAAATATTAGCTGTTGATGATAAAAAGGATAACTTGACTGCTCTTTCAGCATTATTAAATGCCTTGATTCCCGGTTGCAATGTGATAACCGCTCAATCAGGAGCTGAAGCTTTGGAAAAAGCAAAAACCGAGTCGCCTGATACGATTCTGCTTGATATCAAAATGCCTGTAATGGACGGATATGAAGTTTGCAATAGACTGAAATACGATGAAACAACAAAACATATTCCGGTTATTATGATTTCCGCCATCAAGACAGAATCAGAAGACCTTGTTAAAGGGCTTGAGACCGGAGCAGATGCTTATCTGGCTAAACCCATTGATGAATACGTATTAATTGCGCAGGTTAAGACAGCCCTGCGGATCAAGAAAGCAGAAGATCATTTGCGCAGACAAAAAGACTTGCTGGAAAGTACAGTGCAGGATCGAACTGCCGAATTGCTGCGAACAAACGAGCAACTAAAACATGAAATAAATAATCGCATAAATGCGGAGAAAAAATATCGGATGCTGATCGAGACAATGAACGAAGGCCTTTTCCTGATGGATGAAAACTTTCTAATCACTTTTGCCAACAACAGGCTCTTTGAAATATTAGGATACCTAAAGGAAAAAATTATTGGAATGTCCGTGCATAATTTCCTTAATGTAAGAAACCAGCGTATTTTTGACGAACAGATGGAATTACATAAAAAAGGCGACCACACAGTTTATGAACTTATATTCATTAGAAAAGACGGGCAAAAAATTCCTGTGATCGTATCACCGAGCCCTATTATTGATGCTGATGGTCAATTTAAAGGCAGTCTCGCTGTTATTACAAATATTTCCGAGAGAAAACAACTCGAAACCCAACTCCACCAGGCCCAAAAGATGGAGGCCATCGGCAAACTTGCCGGCGGCATTGCTCATGATTTCAACAATATACTGACCACCATCATCGGAAATGCCGAGCTTGCGTTGATGGATGTCATCAAGGATGAATCCTTACGCAAGGAAATAGAAGAGATCAAGAAAGCCGGGGAAAAAGCAGCCTCTTTGACCCGCCAGCTTCTTGCCTTCAGCCGCAAGCAGATTGTCCAGCCTGAGATCCTTGATATTAATGAATCATTAATAGATATAGAAAAGATGCTTGGCCGCCTGATTGGGGAAGATGTTGAGCTGTTGACGATTCAAGCATCTGAATTATGGCAGGTGGAAATAGACCCCGGTCAGATAGAACAGATGATCATGAACCTTGCGGTCAATGCCAGGGATGCCATGCCAAAGGGTGGCAAGCTCACCGTTGGAACAGCCAACGCTGATTTGGATAAAAACTATTTTCGCGAGCGCGGTATTCATGAAGAAACGCCAGGTCATTATGTGATGCTATCTGTAAGCGATACCGGTAGCGGGATGGATAAAGAAACACGGGAACATATCTTCGAGCCTTTCTTCACCACAAAGGAAGTCGGCAAGGGCACGGGACTGGGTCTGTCCACAGTTTACGGCATTGTCAAACAAAACAATGGCTTTATCTGGGTTTACAGCGAGCCTGGCCAGGGTTCCACATTCAAGATATATCTGCCAAAGGTAAAGCCAGATGCAGAGCCAGAGGAAAAAGAACAATCTCTTGTGGACGATCTTAGCGGTTCTGAGACTGTTTTGATTGTAGAAGATAATGATTCGCTCCGAAATTTTGCGCAAAAGATTCTCCATATATATGGGTACAGGACCCTGAATGCTGAAAATGGCGAAGATGCCCTGAGGGTCTGCAAGGAGCACAATGGCCCGATCCACCTGTTGCTCACCGATGTGGTAATGCCCAGGATGGGCGGAAAGGAAGCAGCAGAACGACTGCAACCTCTTTATCCCCGGATGAAGATAATTTACATGTCGGGATACACGGACAACGCCATTGTTCATCACGGTGTTCTGGCGCAGGAACTGAATTTTCTCGAAAAACCTTTTACACCGGAAGCCCTGGCGCTCAAGGTGAGGAAAGCGCTGGAAAGTGAATGAAAAGTGAGAAGTGAATGAAAAGTGAGAAGTGAATAGTGAAAATTGAATATTTGTGGAAGTCGCTACGCTCCATTATTTTCAATATTTAATGTTACAGTTCCTTAATTTTTCACTATTCACTATTCACTATTCAATTGCAATGATGGAGCGAAGCGATACAATAAATATTCAATTTTCAATATTCACTATTCACTTTATAGGGAATGTATGCCGGCTGAAAAACAAACGCACGAAAAAATCAATCAAAAAAAGATGTTACCAAAAACCACTTTAGCACAATGGCAGACTACCTTTGATGCCATTAATGACGCTGTTTGTCTTTTGGACATGAATGGAAAGATTTTACGATGCAACAAGACAATGGAAAGCTTTCTGAAAAAATCCTCCAAAGAAATAATCGGCGGCACCTGCTGGAAACTTGTACATGGAACGGATAAACCTGTAAAAGGTTGCCCAATTGTACGCATGAAAAAAACTTTTTGCAGAGAAACCCTCGTTTTGAAGGTTGATGACAAATGGCTTAATGTCACTGTCGATCCTGTAATAGATGAAACAGGAAATCTTGCCGGCGCTGTGCACATTATAAGCGACATAACTCGACGCAAGCAGAGGGAAGAAGCAATAAAAGAATCCAAAGAACGTTACCGCGGTTTATCCGAAGCTAGTTTTGAAGCAATCTTTATCTCTGAAAAAGGAGTTTGTCTTGAACAAAACTCGACAGCAGAAAAAATGTTTGGTTACACATTATCAGAAGCTATTGGCAGGAAAGGTGTAGAATGGATTGCACCTGAAGACCGCGAAATGGTGATGAATAACATGCTGTCCGGTTATGAAGAACCATACGAAGCAACCGCTTTACGAAAAGATGGATCAACTTTTCCGGCTGAGATACAAGGGAAGATGATGCATTATAAAAGGAGGACTGTACGTGTAACCGCATTGAACGATATCACCAAGCGCAAACAAGCCGAGAAAGAACTAAGGAAAAGTGAACAGAGATTTCGTTCAATATTTGAGAATATTCCAAATATTGCTGTTCAAGGTTATGATGCGGACAGGAAAATAATTTTCTGGAACCAGGCAAGTGAGAAACTCTATGGATATATGAAGGAAGAAGCAATAGGTAACCAACTGGAAGATCTGATAATTCCATCTGAGATGAGAAAATCCGTAATTGAAGCAGTTAGGAACTGGGTTGAAAATGGAATTCCTATTCCTCACGGGGAACTGAAACTAATGCGTAAAGACAAAACTACATTCCCTGTATATTCCAGTCATGTTATATTGAAAAACATCAATGGGGAACTTGAAATGTATTGTATTGACATTGATATGACCGAGCGCAAGCAGGCAGAGGAGACACTGCTGAACTCAGAAAAGAGGCTTCATTACCTTTCCTCCCAACTCATTACAGCACAGGAAAAAGAGCGAAGGCGGATCTCGTTTGAACTGCATGATGAGATGGGCCAAGCCCTGACAGCGATCAGTATCAATATTAGATCGATCGAGAAAGAGCTTCCTTTAGACCTTACTCCCTTGATAAAGGAGAGAATTGCGGAAATATATTCTCTCGCAGACCAGGCATCGGAGCAGATCCGTGAACTGTCCCATTATCTGCGGCCCTCCATGTTAGATGACCTCGGTCTGGTGCCCACATTGCGCTGGTACCTGGATGTATATAGAAAAAGAACCAACCTGGATGTGAAATATGAACCCATTAATTTTGAAGAAAGACCGAGCCCGGAGGTGGAAACGGTTATCTATCGGGTTGTGCAGGAAGCCCTGAATAATATCGTGAAGCATGCACAGGCCGGCAGTGTACTTGTGCGTCTGGAGTTCAAGGATAAAGAAGCTGCCGTTTTTATTAAAGACAACGGCAGGGGCTTCGAGGTGAATGAGTTTTTGGCTCCCGATGACCTGAAAGGCGGAATAGGCATTTTGGGGATGCAAGAAAGGGTGAGCATATTGAGAGGCAAGTTCAGCATTCAGTCAAGTAAAGGGCATGGTACCAGGATTTCTGTAGAAATACCATTGCATTGAGGAGAGGTCTAATGGACAAGACAAGAGTATTGCTGGCCGAGGATCACACCATCGTTCGAAAGGGTCTTCGCTCCCTTCTCGATAAAGAGACGGGTATTAAAGTGGTTGAGGAGGCCGAAGACGGAAGAGAGGCGATTCTAAAGGCTGAAGAGTTGTACCCTGATGTTGTGGTGATGGACATTGCCATGCCCGGGCTCAATGGCCTGGAAGCTACCCGACAGATCAAAAAACGTTTTCCTGACATAAAAATCATAATCCTGACCATGCATGCTAACGAAGAGTATATCTTGCAATCCCTTAAGGCTGGAGCCTCCGGGTATTTGATCAAGAAAGCAGCCCCCGCCGAATTGATTTCCGCAATCAATGCCGTTCACAAGGGCAATTCCTTCCTAAGCCCGTCAATATCCCGGACGGTTATCGATGAGTATGTCCGGCGATCCAAAGAGATCAGCGAGGGAGAAGAAGGCTTTGAACAACTTACCGTCCGTGAGAGGGAGGTACTACAATTGATTGCGGAAGGTCGCAAAACACGAGAAATTGCTGAACTGTTGTATATCAGCATAAAAACGGTTGAAACACATAGAGCCCACATCATGAATAAGCTGGATATTCATAGTACGGCAGAACTGACCCGATACGCCATCCGTAAAGGAATCATAAGTTCATAGTATAGGAATTTCCATTTTTTAGTTAATCATTCACCCGCACACCTGCCCATAAGCCCCTTACGCGCCCGGGGCCAATCTCCCATTCACCCCCTGATAGTCCCTGCAAAACAATGCGGGTCAATAATTTCAAATAGTTACATAATATTAAAAGATGAACGTCCAACATCGAACATCGAACGTCGAATGATGAAATTGCTTCGCTCCTTCAGTTTATAAATTGGCAGAATACATTATTCAAAATTCGAAGTTGGACGTTCGATGTTCGACGTTCATCTTTTAACAGGATCATCCTCGATTTTTGCAATATCTGGGTAAAATCTATATTTGAAAAATATAACTTGCATTTTTAACCTGAAAGGATAAAATTAAGACGCAATTGTTATCTGTAAGGTTAATTTTGCGATAGTCAAATGGGGGAATGATGAAAAAATTCATTGAAAGGTTTTTTAGCGCTCCTGCTGATAGCTTTTTTATTTTTGGCCCAAGAGGTACAGGGAAATCAACCTGGCTTAAAAAAACATTTCCGGATGCCTACCTCGTTGACCTGTTGGACGACAGGACATTTAGAAACCATATTGCACATCCGGAACGGATCAAACAAATTGTCAAGGCGAACCCACGAACAAGACGATACATTATTGACGAAGTCCAAAAGGCACCGGCACTGCTGGACAGCATCCACAGTTTGATCGAGGAATACAAAACACATCAATTTATTCTGACCGGCTCCAGTGCTCGAAAACTGCGCCGCGGTGGCGTAAACCTGTTGGCGGGTCGTGCCCTCTTAACCCATTTCCATCCATTTATGGCTGCTGAATTGGGCAATGACTTTTCGCTTGATGTGGCGCTCAGAAATGGCCTGATTCCTTTAATCGTATCGGCAAATGCACCCGGCAAAACACTGGAAACCTACATTACCCTCTACCTGAAGGAAGAGGTCAAGGAAGAGAGCCTGGTGAGAGATATCGGCGCCTTCGCCCGCTTTCTGGAAGCCATCAGCTTTTCTCACGGCAGTATTTTAAATCTCAGTAATATCGCCAGAGAATGCCAGGTTTCCCGAAAGATTGTCGAAAACTATCTGGCGATTATTGAAGATCTGTTGCTGGGGTATAAACTTCCCGTTTTTACCAAACGTGCGAAACGCGCAATGACGGCACAGTCGAAATTTTATTTGTTTGATGCCGGCGTTTACTACCATTTGCGCCCCAGGGGTCCGCTTGACAGTCCCGATGAAATTGGCGGGATGGCCATGGAAGGCCTTGTTTTACAGCATTTTAAAGCCTGGTGCGATTACTCGGACGGTCAGGTGGACTGTTATTTTTGGCGGTCTCGGGGCGGCTCCGAGGTTGATTTCGTATTGTATGGAGAGCATTATTTCCACGCGGTGGAAGTTAAGAACGCAAAACAAATTCACCCCAAAAGCCTAAGATCACTTAAAACGTTCCTGAGCGACTACCCGGAAGCCAGTGCGATGTTGCTATATCGAGGAACAGAAAAACTGATGGTTGATGGAATTCTCTGTTGGCCGGTTGAAGATTTTCTCTTTCAACTTAAACCGAACCACTGGCCGTAGATAAGGAACGGGGACGAAATAACTTCCCCAACTATGCATCACAGCTTCCGGCCACCTTTGCCCTCCTTTCTTAGGGTTCGCTCAAAAATAACTTCACATTTTGATGCGCCGATCCATCCCGCATGGCTGCGTTGCTCGTTGGTTAAATAGCCTGCTATTCGCCCTCCTCGCGCCTTGCCATGCGTGCGCCTCAACCCCTGAAAATGTAAATTTATTTTTGAGCGAACACTTAGTTTTCCTGCCTGTAACAAGCATTTAAAAAAATACTTTTCGGACAGGCACTAATTATCATTGCCTCCTACATAATGCCTGAACGAAAAGTCATGTTCAGGCAAAATCCGAATATCGAAATCCGAAATCCGAAACAAATTCGAATACCAAATGACAAAACGACCAAAACTAACACATTGGAAATACAATGTTTTTGTCATTAAAAAATTCGTATTTGGGTTATTGTTTCGTATTTCGTGCTTCGAATTTCGAATTTCTGACCGAAAACAGGGGTTTTCGGTCAGGCACTACATAGAAACCCTAATAAAAATCAGGGGTTTTTTTCTGAAAAATCAGGGTTTCCCCGATATCCATGCCATGCCCTTTACCCATAAGTCGAAAAGAAAGAAGTAAAGGTTTCATAACTCATTGTTTTTGTAAGCAAGCCCTTACCGGACAGTTTAAGGGGAGAAGACAGAATGCAGATTATAAAAGTACTGATTGCAGACGACGACATGAGATTCTGGCGGTTTGTCAAGGAGCTTTTTTCCTCTGAGGAGGATCTGCAAATTATTGGAGAGGCAAAGGATGGTCAGGAAGCTATACTCAAAGCAAAGCACTTTAAACGGGAGAAAATGATGAAAGTCTTTAGGAATTGGGCTGTTTTTTTTGTGATGTTTCTGTTTTTTGTCGCTGCGCTTTCCTGTGGAAAGGAAGAAGAAGGCCGAAAAGTTGATCTTGATAAAAAGACCTCGGATGTCAGCCGATTAGTCAAAACAACAGACATGAAAAAGAGCTTAACATTTTGTTTTGACCGTCGTCTCGACCCCTATGAAGAAATAAAGACGGGCTCATCAACTGGGATAAAACCGAGATGTCCGGCGGGTTCAGTGATGTCGAGCCGCAAGATTATGATGTTTTAACCTAAATTGAGCGATTTTTTACTCAATCTGCGCCGATCTCTTGCGCATAAAGGCTTCGCAAAAATCCTCGACATATCCACGGGTATGCCTGCGGTTTTTGCAAATCCTTATGCATCAAGATCTCAGCACATATCTTCGCAAAAAATCGCTCAACTTAGGTTTAAAAAAGATGGCTGAAAAATACAGACTTCTGGGAGGTGACTGAGGTGAGATTCAGAACAAAACAGATGTTGGCCTTTTCATTGCTCATGGCTCTGATATGCAGCGCCTTTTTGGTCTTTTCATTAGTATTTTATAAAAACAGCATGATAGAGAAAACGCAATATCGTCGGTCCTCACTTGCAATACATTTGCGTAATGACATAATAAATATGGTGCCCACAGGGGATGTCCTGCAATTAACTGCTACACTCAGGAACATTTGTAAAGATGTGACTTACATAGATTATATCTTTGTAATTGATGATGACGGGCATTTGCTTGCGCATACCTTTGATACTGGTTTCCCATCCGAACTTTTTAACGCCAATTTGCTGCCGGCGGACAAAACAGCCTCCTCCAGACTTCTTATGACCAGTAATGGACGCGTCAGGGATTTTGCAATACGCTCGGCCAGGCATATGCCGGGCGAGATTCATGTGGGAATGAATGAAGAAGTTTTTTACAAACAAATAAACGATTCTGTGAAGATAAGCATAATCATGACGATTGTTTCTTTAGCGCTTGGGTTGTTTCTGGTTTATGCCATATCCGGTTATCTAAGTAAGCCATTGGAAAACCTTAGCCTGGGCATGAAAAAAATAGAACAGGGGGATTTGGAATACCGTTTGGAGGAAAAAGGGGACTATGAAATTTTAAACCTTCTCCAGGGCTATAACCGGATGACCGAATCAATACTGTATTCTACCACCAGACTGCAGCAGGCAAAGGAAAAGATAGAGAAACTCAATTCCCTGCTGTACGCTATTCGAAACATCAATCAACTCATAACCAGGGAAAAAGATCGGAATCGTCTGCTTCAAGGCGCTTGCGACAGCCTGATTGATGCTCGAGGTTTATATTCCGCCTGGATTACCCTGCTGGATGAATCCGGAGCATCTGTGACGTTTGCCGAAGCCGGTTTTAGTGGGGATTTCCTGCTCATAAAGAAAATGTTGCATCAAGGCGAGTTGCCGGCCTGCGGTCAGATGGCACTCAAGCAACCGGAGGTTCTGGTCACTGAAGACCCGGCTTCAACCTGTACAAACTGTCCATTAAAAGAGAGTTATGGTGATCGGTGGAGCATGACTGTCCGGTTGGAACATGGGGGAAATGTTTACGGTCTGCTGACAATGACCGTCCCCAAAAATTTGATCATAGAAAAACAAGAGCTAACTCTATTTAAAGAAATCGCCGGAGACATTGCTATTGCCTTGCATACCATAAAATTGGAAGAAAAACACAAGCAGGCAGATGCAGCGCTGCTTAAAGAGCGTAATTTCTCGCAAAGCATTATTGATACAGCACAGGCTATCATCCTTGTTCTCAACCCCGATGGAACCATAGCCGAATTTAACCCTTATATGGAAGAGCTGTCAGGATACAGCATTGAAGAAGTGCGAGGAAAAGACTGGTTTGAAACATTTCTTCCGGAGCGCGATCTGCAAAAAACAGGTGAGCTGTTTACCAAAGCCATTTCCGATATAAATACCAAAGGAAATATAAACCCGATAGTTACCAGGGACGGAAAAGAAGCTACAATAGAGTGGTTTGATCGGACATTAAAAAACAAAAACGGTAACATTACAGGCATTCTGGCAATTGGGCAGGATATTACCAAACGAAGAAGTATAGAGGAGCAGCTCCGGCAGTCCCAGAAGATGGAGGCCATCGGCACCCTGGCCGGCGGCATTGCCCATGACTTCAACAATATACTGACCACCATCATCGGGAATGCCGAGCTTGCGTTGATGGATGTCATCAAGGATGAATCCTTACGCAAGGAAATAGAAGAGATCAAGAAAGCCGGGGAAAAAGCAGCCTCTTTGACCCGCCAGCTTCTTGCCTTCAGCCGCAAGCAGATTGTCCAGCCTGAGATCCTTGATATTAATGAATCATTAATAGATATAGAAAAGATGCTTGGCCGCCTGATTGGGGAAGATGTTGAGCTGTTGACGATTCAAGCATCTGAATTATGGCAGGTGGAAATAGACCCCGGTCAGATAGAACAGATGATCATGAACCTTGCGGTCAATGCCAGGGATGCCATGCCAAAGGGTGGCAAGCTCACCGTTGGAACAGCCAACGCTGATTTGGATAAAAACTATTTTCGCGAGCGCGATATTCATGAAGAAACGGCAGGTCATTATGTGATGCTATCTGTAAGCGATACCGGTAGCGGGATGGATAAAGAAACCCAGGAACATATCTTCGAGCCTTTCTTCACCACAAAGGAAGTCGGCAAGGGCACGGGACTGGGCCTGTCCACCATATACGGCATTGTCAAACAAAATAATGGCTTTATCTGGATTTACAGCGAGCCCGGGAAAGGGACGACATTCAAGGTCTATCTTCCTGTGGTGAAGGGGGATACAGACCAGGAGGAAAAAGAACAAACCCCTGTGGGCGATCTTAGCGGTTCTGAGACTGTATTGATTGTAGAAGATAATGATTCGCTCCGAAATTTTGTGCAAAAGGTTCTCTATATCTATGGGTACAGAACCCTGAATGCTGAAAATGGCGAAGATGCTTTGAGGGTCTGCAAGGAGCATGATGGTCAGATTGATCTGATGATAACCGATGTGGTAATGCCCAAGATGGGCGGCAGGGAAGCAGCAAAACGACTGCAACCTCTATATCCCCGAATGAAGGTAATTTATATGTCAGGATACACGGACAACGCAATTGTTCATCACGGTGTTCTGGAGCCTGGGCTAAATTTCCTTGAAAAGCCTTTTAAACCGGAAGGCCTGGCGCGCAAAGTGCGGGGGGCGCTGGACGCTGAAAATTGAATATTGTATATTGAAAATTGAATATTTGTGGAAGTCGCTACGCTCCATTATTTTCAATATTTAATGTCACAGTTCCTTAATTTTTCACTATTCATTATTCACTATTCAATTGCAATGATGGAGCGAAGCGATACAATAAATATTCAATTTTCACTATTCAATTTTCAATTTATAACACTTTATATCAGGGCTAAGAGATGAAAAATGAGGAGCTAAAAAATAGAACCAAGAAGTTCGCGCATAGATGTGTAAAATTGGCTTTGGAGTTACCTGATAAGCAATTAGGGAAACATATTGCCGGCCAATTGATCCGTTGCTCCACATCTGTCGCCGCAAACTACAGGTCATCATGTATAGAGCAATCCAAGGCGAGTTTTATTTCGAAGCTCAGTATCGTTCTGGAAGAAGCGGATGAATCTTCATTTTGGTTGGAATTCATTATAGATGAACATCTGATGAAAACAAATCTTGTCGCACCACTCTTAAATGAAGCAAAGGAACTGACAGCAATTTTTTATGCCAGTCGGAAAACAGCGAGGAAAAAAAGTGAAAATTGAATATTGACAATTGAATATTTAAGGAATTCTGTCAATTTTATATGAATAGATGGAGCGAAGCGATACAATAAATTTTCAATTTTCACCATTCAATTGCAATGATGGAGCGAAGCGATACAATAAATATTCAATTCTCACTATTCAATTCTCACTTTATATCACTTCTCGTTTTCAAATAAAGATATGGTGAAGTTGGGATGTGACATTGAACTTAATAAAGGGCAGCATTGACATGGTTAAAGGACTTGAAAAGATTCTCAAGCATTTAAATAAGAAACGGGGTTTTGATTTTTCCGGATACCGTACTCCCATGATCGAACGTCGGGCTGGAAAGCGACTTTCAGCTTCAAAATGTAACGATTATGATGAATATCTCCACTTCATCCGGGAACACCCGGATGAGCTTGATAACCTGGTAGATGTTCTGACAATCAATGTGAGCCGATTTTTCAGGGACTCGCTGAGCTTTGAATATATTGCTGAAAGAATTCTCCCTGTTATTGTTCATGAAAAAAAGAAATCCGCTGATCCTTGTCTGCGAATCTGGTCAACCGGCTGTTCAATGGGTGAAGAACCTTACACCATTGCTATCCTGATCAATGAAATTTTTGAGAAGGAAGATTTCAATCTGAATTTGAATATCTTTGCCACGGATATTGATAGCAAGGCATTAAAAAAGGCCAAAGAAGCGGTCTATTCCTTTGAAAGCATCAAGGATGTCAAATACAGGCTTTTGACCAAATATTTTAAAACTCAAGGCGAGTCATTTATATTAATTCCAGAAATAAAGGAGGCAGTAACTTTTGCTTTTTACAATATGCTTGATAAAAAAAGTTATGCACCCCCTGAAAGCATATATGGTGATTTTGATATGGTATTCTGCCGAAATGTTCTGATTTATTTTAACACACAATATCAGGATCTAATATTCGACAAGTTATATCGCGCATTGGCCAGACACGGCTATCTAATATTAGGGGAAGCAGAAAAGCCTTCAATAAAATTTCAAACACATTTCAAAAAGGTAACTGAGTGTTGCCATATCTATCAAAAAATGTGAACCACAGATCAAAGTAATAGTTCTCCGGATGAAAAACATTTGACAGGATAACAGGATAAACATGATATAAATCCAGTTAATCAAAACCGCTTATCACAACCTTAAGGAGGTAATATGGAATATAAAGACGTGACGGAAACAATTATCGGTTGTGCATATCGTGTTTATAACAAAATGGGTTTTGGTTTTCTTGAAAATGTGTATGAAAAATGTTTGCTAATAGAACTGCGTAAAGCGGGTCTGAATACGGAATCACAAAAGTCCATTACAGTTTACTATGACGATGAAATCGTAGGAGAGTTCGTAGCTGATATTATAGTAAATGATATGATTATTTTAGAACTGAAATCAGTTAGAAGAGTTATTAAAGCACATGAAGTACAATTGGTTAATTACCTTGTTGCCACGGGAAAGCCTGTTGGACTTATTCTTAATTTTGGGGAAAGAAAAGTTGAGGTTAAACGTAAAATCAAGGATTTAAAATAAGAGATCAACAGGATAAAAAAACTATCATGTCAATCCTGTTTATCCTGTCAAAAAAAATAGCTGAACTATTACGATCAAAGAGGAATAACTATGAATATGCTGAATAAAATAACTATTAAGAGTAGAATGATTTTGTCATTTGCGCTGATGCTGCTTGTTTTTGTTCTTTTTGGTCTGTTTTCAATCATTGAAATGAAGCAATTGGGTGAATTGACCTCCACCATGCATGAACATCCGTTTACGGTTTCAAATGCAGCGCTAAAAGCAAAAGCAGGCGTTATCAGGATGCACAGGAACATGAAGGATGTGTCTGTCTCCCCAACAGAGATGGAATTACACTTGGCAATTCAAGCTGTCCAGTCTGAAGAAAAGGCTGTTTACCAGAATCTTGACATTGCACAAAAACAGATTCTGGAAAAAGAGGGAAAAGAGCTGGTTCGAGAAACCATAGAGATGTTTACCGGCTGGAAGCCGATCCGGCTGGAGGTGCAGCAGCTTGTTTTAAAAGGGGATAGAAAAGCCGCAGCACGCATCACCAGAGGCAAGGGCGCAGACTATGTTTCCCGCCTGGAAAGAAAGGGGGAGGAACTTGCTTCCTATGCCGCAGATAAAGCGGACATCTTCATGGAGAGCGCTCGTGATGTGCAGCATCAATCCCTGAGAAGCACGATTATTTTTATCGGCATCGTCGCCTTGCTTTCATTTATTATCGCCTGGTTTATGATAACCAGCATCATATCCAGCGTGTCCCCCCTGAAGAATACCATGTCTGAGATCACAAAAACCGGAACTCTCACCAAAGCGGAATTTTCCGGCAATAACGAAATCACGGAGATGACGCGACACTTCAACGGCGTGATCGACAGGCTGCAAGACGAGTTCTGGCTCAAAGACGGTCAGACTAAACTGGCTAAAGAGTTGCCCGGCAATCTTTCTTTTGACGATCTTGTGACCCGAAGCATCAATTTTATATCGAGATATGTAAACGCATGCACCGGAGCCCTTTATGTGTATAACGAAAAGCATTCTCTATGCCAACTGAAAGCGTCATTTGCTTTTACTGAAAGAAAGTTTCTTTCCAGTGAATTTAAACTCGGTGAGGGGATTGTGGGGCAGGTTGCTGTTGAAAAGAAGCCTATTCTGCTTAAAGGCATTACCAGAGAAGAGGCGATAGGGAACACCGGTACTCTCAGTGAGCCCCCGAAGAGCATCTACGCCATACCGTTGCTGTACGAAGAAAAATTGTACGGAGTATTGGAAGTCGCATCATTTGAAGAAATAGACAGGATTAAAGTGGAATTTATGGACACAACCGCTCTCACTATTTCCATATCCCTCTACACC
>Ga0255373_1148_pt1 | contig 14397 bp, 9 predicted proteins | sample ANMaggSeSYBR01E5_FD_182093 | JGI IMG/M metagenome (GOLD analysis project Ga0255373, IMG submission 182093) | Sediment cell enrichment communities from methane seep in Santa Monica Basin, California, United Staets - ANME aggregate JGI... | ecosystem: Environmental > Aquatic > Marine > Cold seeps >... | reverse complement strand
GATCCCACACCAAGTTGTTCCACTACTGCCGCACTATGCCCGCCGCTAATAACACTAAAACCCGATTTGATAGCCGCATCGATAAGCTCAACTGTCCCAAGAGTGAAAGGCTCCCTTTCGAACACACCGGCCGGGCCGTTCATAATAACTGCCCCCGCATTCCTGATCTCTTTTGAGAATTTCACAATGGTTTCCAGCCCGATATCCAGGATAGGCAGATCAGAATGATGGTTCTTATTCAGGATATCGATCGACTCTTCCACCCCTCGCCCCATTCCATTAGTCATCGGTTAAGGAGTTTGACTGGCTCGATATGTATTGTTTTCCAAATAACCAATGATTTTTTATGCTTAACTAATTTAGTTTGAATAGAACACAGATGACACGGATCAGACGGATTTTCACGGATTTATGTTCGTATCCGCGCGCATCCGTGTCATCCGTACAATCCGTGTTCTATCACAATATTACTCTTAACCGATGACACATGAATTATGTGTTTTCTGCCTTGAAAACCAAGATTTACCATCGATATTTTCGATTTGTTTATATTTCAGCATTAACTTACATTATGAAAGTAATGATCGCAACAAAAAATAAACATCGGGCAATCTTTATATAATTGATCATTATTCAGAAATCCCTATAATCCAAATATCTGGGTGGATCATTTAGGTATTTGGAAAGGCTCAATACATCGTGAACAATTTCATTTGACAAATGAAGTGTCAAAAGATCGTCCTTCATGAGTACGATCTCATCACTTTCTATCGCTACATCCGTGCCGTTTACTATTGTAATACCCACTTTTGCCGGTGCATTTATAGAGATTTTTTTAGAATTGTGCCCTATACCCTTCATAATCCGGCACTTTAAAATTTACTCAACACTAGAACATTGTCATTGAGAATGAGGGGCATTGCACCCCTCAAAATACCCCAATCTTATTTCCTTCTTGAATATACTGCGACCAGTATTCCCATAATCCCTGCCAGTATCCCGAATCCGGGTATCCCCTTGTCCGAAGTAGTTACTGGTGTAGGCGTAGGATCGGCCACTGTACCGGAATCCGTTGCAGCAGCAGGTTCTCCGCTGCTTGACTCCTCGACCTGCCCCAGTATCATGAAGGTAGAGAATCCAGGGGTCGGCGATGAATACTTGTAGAATCCGCCAGCCTGCCCGGTCAGTGTGGTCGCAAGGGGCTGCCATTCACCATTGTTGTGCCTGCACAGGGTGACTGAGGCCGGGTCGATATTGTTTTCTTCGAACCAGGTTGCAGGTACCTGGAAATTTATAACTGAACTTGTGAACTTATCGTCAGACCATCCACTGGTTCCAACAAATACGTTGACGTACTTGTATATTTCACCGGCAGATGGGTTACTGGTTATACTGCCTGGCTGGCCGAATAGGACTTCTATTTTCGCTGCTACCAGGCCATAGGTTTTGTCGGGTGTAACTTCAACTGATGTTACTACATTATTGAAGTTGTAGTTCGAAGACTCACCAGCTTGAAGATATATCCTTAAGACAACTGTTTCGTCTACATTCTCAGGTTCATCGCTGGTGCCAATACCACCAACACTACTACTGCCTCCACTGCTTGATGGTGGGTTTTCGACGCTTACCGTGGAGTTGTCCGTAGATGCGTTGAAATAATAAGTCAAGTTATAGAACAGAATAGAGAATTTATATGTTCCTGTTGAGGATTCTGTCCGGTTGAAGGAGGCATTTCCGTCAGTTACCGCCTCTGGTGTACCTACTATAATTCCATCCATTACCAGGGTCGCATTTCCGATAAAGTTTTCTGCATATTCTCCTTGTGCAGTGGCGTTAATCCAGAAGGTTGTGCCAGGATTAACGGTTTGAGTAGCAGGCGGATAAGATGTTATATTTATATCCCGTTTAGTTATATTTACCTGGAAGGTGTCGGTGTCATTAACTGCGGATGTATTTGTCGAGTTTGCATTCACCCTGACAGTGATTCTCTGAACCGTCGAGTTTGAGGCAGTCTGGTTTCCCCATCCGGTCGCGTCCTTGTTCACGGTTCCCAGTGTACATTCTGTAAGCCATGAGACATTGTAGCTTACATTTACGTTGGTTGCTGTTGCATTGGTTACCGTGACCGAATGGTTCAGGTTGAAATTTTTACCCCAGTCACTTGTTATACCGATGACGTTCCCGAAAGTCAGGAACGGAACGCGGACCATTACCGTTGTAGTGTCCGTACCGGTCGCACTGTCATCGTCAGTTACCTTGAGTCTTATCGTATGCGTCCCCGCGATGCTCCAGGAATGAGTGGGTTGCGAGCCAGTCGCATCATCGTAAGAGCCGTCGTTATCCAGGTCCCATGCGTAGCTGACGATGCTTCCGTCGCTATCGGAAGAGCCAGTACCGTTGAGCGTAATGGTCTCTCCTATATTGCACGAATACGGGCCGCCAGCGTCGGCGGTCGGTGGACCGTTGGGCGAATCAATCACTGCCATCACTGGTTGGAATAAAGCGCCAAAGACCAGCAGGGCTATAGCTGCGATGGCTATTGCTCTAAGCAATAGACTTCTCTTTCCAAAAAACGTAATCTGTTTGTCTTTTGCTTTCATACTTATCACAGCTCCCGCAAAGCAGCGGTCAGTTCTGCAATTGCTGTATCGTTTAGATTGGAGATGGTTGGAACATCTGCTTGTGCAACCGTGATTGTTGCGGCAAGCATCACAGCTGCAGAAGCGACAAAGATCGCCATGTTGCACCATCTCCCCCTGATGCTTCTGCGGGCGTTCATCGTACCCCTGCCCCGGTTTGCAGACTCACTGTCCGTAATTGGTGTTACATATGCTTTCATTTACTATTCTCCATCACTATGCCTGAATTTTATAAATTATCCTTAAATCCTATGATCATGATAATGTTAATTATCACAATAATATTTCAATATGTTCTTTCGCTGACATCCTTAATAAGTTATTCTATTCCCTCATCTAGTTCAGTCAGACCTGTACCCCAACAGGATACCTGAAAAACCCTCCATTCAGGTCGGTTACAGGTGGAGTATGTAGCCTGGGTGGGGCGTGAGGGAATTAAGCACGTTCCATAACGCAAGCAGCCGAAATATCAGGTACTAAAAAAGACAAATATCAACATCTCAACAGATAAACACACCCAGGATAATATACCCTGAATATCCCACAAAACCAGGAAAAAAAGCAGCCAGACACATACAAACCCAAATATCCACACCCAGCCCTATTTTACCCTGTACCACACCGCCGACTCCTTCAACGCCTCGATACCAGGCAGTTTCTCGCCAGCTAAAAAGTCGATACAGGCACCCCCACCCGTACTGATATGATCTATCCTGGATTCCACACCAAGTTGTTCCACTACTGCCGCACTATGCCTGCCCCCAATAACACTAAAGCCTGATTTGGTAGCCGCATCGATGAGTTCAACTGTCCCAAGAGTGAAAGGCTCCCTTTCGAACACACCGGCCGGGCCGTTCATAATAACTGTCCCCGCATTCCTGATCTCTTTTGAGAATTTCACAATGGTTTCCAGCCCGATATCCAGGATAGGCAGATCGGAATGCTGGTTCTTATTCAGGATATCGATCGACTCTTCCACCCTCCCACCTTTCTTATCCAGTGCAACATCAACAGGAAGACCGATCTTATTATTGTACTTTTCATGCAGCTTTTTTCAGATCTCTATTTGGTCTCCATATCATGTAACTTTTCTCAATAAGTAAATTTATACAATACAATACAATACGTCAAAAAGAATAAGATAAGACCTGCAATTAGAAAAAAAAATGAGATTAAGGGGAATTGCACCCCTCAAAATACTCCAACCTTATTTCTTCCTTGAATATACTGCGACCAGTATCCCCATAATACCCACCAGTATCCCGAATCCAGGTGTCCCCTTGGTAGTAGCTTCTTCCGTAGGTGTGGAATCAGCCACTGTACCGGAATCTTCTGTAGCAACAGGTTCTACGCTACTTGACTCATTGACCTGTCCCATTATCACGAAGGTGGAGAATCCCGGAGTCGGCGCTGAATACTGATAGTTTCCGCCAGCCTGCCCGGTCATTGTGGTCGTAAGGGGCTTCCACCCGTCATCGTTGTACCTGTACAGGGTAACAGTGGCAGGATCGATGTTGTTCTCCTTGAACCAGCTTTCAGGTACCTGGAAATTTATAACTGAACTGGAGAACTTATCGCCAGACCCACTTGTCCTGGCGAAAAATACGTTGAAATACTTGTATGATTCTCCGCTGGGTGGGTCAGTGGTTATACTGCCTGGCTGGCCGTACAGGACCTCCATCTTTGCTCCCAGCAGGCCATAGGTTCTGGTGGGTGTAACTTCAACTGATGTTACTAAATTATTGAAGTTGTATGTCGAAGAATCACCTGCTCTTAAATATATCCTTAAGAAGACGGTTTCTTCTACATTCTCAGGTTCATCGCTGGTGCCTACACCACCACCACCACCGCCACTGCTGCTTCTGGGTGGTGTCGGTTCCGCTGTTGGTGTGCCTGCAAGCAGGAATGTGCTGCAATTGGTCACATTAACCCAGATATAGTCTGCGGTCGTGTTCCTGCCGTTTGCGATGCAGTAGGTTGGATTGCCTTGGACCAGTTCCATCCACCCGGTGCCGTTTACGAACTTGTAGATGTGGAGTGTGTCCTCGTCTATGCCCAGACCATCGATCTGGGACTGGTTGTAGTCAATTCGGATGTACACGTAACTGTTGCCACTCGTATCGATCGCCAGTGCCTTTGTGATATTTTTGCTCACGTTAACATCCACACCCTTGATCAATTTGACATTCGTACCGAGTCCTGTTGTGGATCCGTTAACCACTGAGCTGTTGACCGGATCACCCATCTCTGTGAAGTTGATCGTACCGGTGACCGTTGAGTTGGTCAGGTTAACTATCGCCGTCGAATCACCTGATGTTGCGGTGGCGTTCCCACCAGATACCTCTGTGGTATTCGTTATCGCGTTTACCGTGATCCATACACTGTCGGTCGCGTTGCTCGATATGCTACCGTTTACCGCGTATATCTCGGTGCGCCCTGCATGTAGTGCTGTGAAGTTCACAACAGAGCCGGTCGTCGCGTTGAGCGTTCCGATGCCTGATGGGGTGGTGTACCATGTGAATGTTATATTTGACGGATATATCGCATTGGTATAATCATATCCCGTGGCATTGAAAGTCATGGACTCGCTGATGTTCAGCGTCTGCGAGGTCTCCGTTATATTGATGCGCTGAAGAATTGCCGTAGGTGCCTGAACGGTATCGCTGACATTGGTAGCTGACATATTTCCATCACCAGTCGCATTCCATGCCCAGACTGTGATGTTTGCCCACCCGCTTGGACCTAAATCTGTATAATTATAGGACGTGTTTGTGGTGTTAGCCCACCCAACGTCTGTACTTACGTTGTAGCCGTCGGTGACAATACCATCTCCAACAGTCCATGTGAAGTTGACCCAGTCGGTGCCTGTCGTGTTCTGGAGATCAGTTGGAACAGGGGGAGTGGTGTCACTTGCGCCTTCAGGGGTGATAAAAATGCCAAAAGCATAGGGCCTGGTTCCCACTGTAACGGTGTCTGTGACTGTGTTGGTAGAAGTATTGATCACCGAGACGCTGTTGCTGCCTTCATTCGACACGTACACGTGCGTTCCTGCCGGGTTCACTGCCACGCCGAAAGGCTTGCTTCCCACTGTAACGTTGGCTGTGACTGTGTTGGTTGAAGTATTGATCACAGAGACGTTGCTGCTGTTATAATTCGATACATACACGTGCGTTCCTGCCGGATTCACTGCCACGCCATAAGGCTTGCTTCCCACTGTAACGGTATCTGCGACCATGTTGGTTGAAGTATTGATCACCGAGACGTCGTTGCTGGCAAGATTCGCCACGTACACGCGCGTTCCTGCCGGGTTCACTGCCACGCCGATAGGTTTGGTTCCCACTGTAACGTTGGCTGTGACCGTGTTGGTTGAAGTATTGATCACAGAGACGTTGTTGCTGAGATAATTCGACACGTACACGCGCGTTCCTGCCGGGTTCACTGCCACGCCGTAAGGTTCGGTTCCCACTGTAACGTTGGCTGTGACTGTGTTGGTTGAAGTATCAATCACCGAGACGTTGTTGCTGCCATAATTTGTGATATAAGCAAAAGGTGCTGCGGATGCAACAATTGGTGCGAAGCTCAGAATAATTACTACAATTATTAACAATTTTATTGCTTTATTTTGTTGTATCATTTTTAATACACTTCCAATTTGAATTTCTAATTATATTTTACAGTCGAATCAATATAAAGTTTTATGGGTAGTATGGTTTCGTTACCTGATATGGAGACGGAATTGCCGAAATAATCATTCGCTGCACCGCTACTGTATTGAGTTTCACCTTGGAAGCACTGGCGCAAGCTGTTAGGGAAAGGGGCAGCAGCATTGAAATAAACATCGCTACATGTATTCTTCTTTTCATCATGCTACGCCCCCGTTGCATTCGGGCTGTCCGTAATTAGTATTACATCTGCTGTCATTCAATACTCTCCATAACTATATATTAATTTTATAAACCATCACACCATCCTATAATCATATAACTGATGATTTATTTTAGCAAACATCATTAATAAGTTTTTCTATTACCCTATCTGGTTCAGTCAGACTTGTACCTCACCAGGACACCTATAAAACGCACCCTATCGGTCGGTTGCAGTGGGGCATGTGGCCTGGATGGGACGTAAGGAAATTAAGCACGTTTCATAACGCAAGCAGTCGAAATGTCAGTTACTAAAAAAGACAAATATCAACATCTCAACAGATAAACACACTTTAGGATAATAGACCCTGAGTATTCCTCAAAACCAGGAAAAAAAGCAGCCGGACACATGCGAATCCAAATATCCACAGCCCGTCCTATCTCGCCCTGTACCGCACAGCCGACTCCTTCAACGCCTCGATACCAGGCAGTTTCTCACCAGCTAAAAAGTCGATACAAGCACCACCACCCGTACTGATATGATCGATCCTGGATTCCACACCAAGTTGTTCAACTACTGCCGCACTATGCCCGCCGCCAATAACACTAAAGCCTGATTTGGTAGCCGCATCGATGAGTTCAACTGTCCCAAGAGTGAAAGCCTCCCTTTCGAACACACCAGCCGGACCGTTCATAATAACTGTCCCCGCATTCCTGATCTCTTTTGAGAATTTCACAATGGTTTCCAGCCCGATATCCAGGATAGGCAGATCAGGATGATGCTTCTTATTCAGGATATCGATCGACTCTTCCACCCTCACTCCATTCTTATCCAGTGCAACATCAACAGGAAGACCGATCCTATCACTGTACTTTTCAAGCAGCTTCCTGCCAAGCTCTATCTGGTCTCCATATCCCTGTGACTGAATGAATTCCATATTAGGTTTGCCAATATCAACACCCCTGGCTGCCAGGAGGATATTTGCCACTACACCAGTTAGCAGTACCCTGTCAGCCTTTTCATTTTCCAGCACATATTCAGTGACCTTCAATGAATCATCCACCTTCGCACCACCCAGCACATAAACACATTTGCCACGACCGAGATCACAACTGCGGCTTAACGATGTGATTTCCTTTTCCATCAACCTGCCTGCTATACCGGGAAGCACATTAGTAAATCCCATTATGGACAGATGTGAGCGATGGGAGACCGCAAAGGCATCGTTTAAGTAAAAATCTGCCAGAGGATACAGGCGCTGCACCATGTGGGACCGGGCATGTTCCTCTGTAGTACGTTTCAGGCTTTCCTCTGAAAAGAACCTGACATTCTCCAGCATCAGGATATCACCGCTCTTAAGTTTCCTGATCTTTGTAACAGCTTTAGAACCGAAAATATCATCCACATAAGTAATATCCTTGCCAAGCAGATCTGACAGGCACCGGGCATGGGGCTCCATTGTAGTAAAATCGCTTTTTCCGGGCCGGCTCTGGTGGCTCATGAGCACCAATTTCGAATCATCCAGTTCTTTAAATGTAGACAGCGAACCCTTGAACCTTTTATCATCCAGGATCTCATTTCCAGGGCTCATGGGTGAATTCAGGTCCAGCCTGCAAAGAATCGTTTTTCCTGAAAGGTCAAAATCATCAATAGTAAGGTAATCCTTTTCTGGCAAATACTATACCTCGATTGTTGATACCATATATCGGGTTATAAATTATAAAGTATAGTAGTTTAAACTTTCGATACCATGGAAAAAAGTTATATATTGAATATGTACAATCCACCCACAATCCAAGAAAATGTAATATAATGGTATGTTGAGCGGAGTAAGGGGAGAGGGGGTGGGAGTTAGGGGAAAATAACCTTAACCGCTCAACAATCATTTATATATCTTACATAGTATAAAAATGTTGTGATTAATATACTCGATAAAATACGTTTCACTATTAAAACCTTTATATGTTCCCACCACATATAAAACCTGGACGATCAGGAGTGTCCACAACTATGAACATAAACCGTGAGCAGGTATTGATAGAAGCCCTTCCGTATATTAGAGAGTTCCATGACTCCATCATGATAATAAAAGTAGGTGGACACGCCATGGTCGACCCAACCATCATGGCAGATATAGTCCAGGATGTGGTACTCCTGCGTTATGTAGGCATCCATCCAGTGCTCGTACACGGGGGCGGTCCCGAGATTACCCAAAAAATGGAACAGATGGGGAAAAAAAGCGAGTTTGTGGCAGGACTGCGCATCACAGACGATGAGACACTGGAAATCGCACGCATGGTGTTAGTTGGCAACATCAATACCAGGATCGTATCCCTGATAGGCACCTATGGCGGTAAAGGGCTGGGACTCTCAGGCAAGGACGGCCAGCTTATAATGGCAAAGAAAAAAGGCATCCAGCGCGTCACCTTTGAAGGCAGGGAGCATGAGGTAGACCTGGGCTGGGTGGGAGATGTAGAGGTCATCAATCCCGAAATACTCATGATAGCAGCCGAAAATGACTACATACCGGTTGTGGCACCCATAGCAGTGGATGATAAGGGTAACAGCCTGAATATCAATGCCGATACTGTTGCCGGAGACATTGCCGCAGCCTTAAAGGCCAAAAAACTCTTACTTATGACCGACGTACCCGGAGTATTGGGCAACCCGGATGATGCTGCCAGTCGCATATCCCGCATCCGGCTGGACCAGATTGAGGACATGATCGAGGAGGGCACCATTGCCGGTGGCATGATACCAAAGATACGCTCGGCAGCAGTTGCGGTAGAACAGGGTGTTGAAAAAGTTCATATCATTGACGGTAGCAAGTCCCACAGCATCCTGCTGGAACTATTTACCGATTCTGGTATAGGGACCATGATATATAGTTAGTATTGATGCCTTTTCCAGGATACCAGCACTTCCGAACTGCCCGATCCTCGGTTTGGGATTGTTGATGTTATAAAAATTTTTAAAGTCCGGAGTTCATTTTCGATATAGTTGAAAAACAAACAACGTCAACGATTAAAATGCAAATTCCAACAAGTGATAAGCAATAAACCACGGAGGGCACAGAGGACACAAAGAGAAAAATCAGATACAAGCTCTGTATTTCTCTGTATGTTCACCCATTTCAATAATTTATTTATACATTCATCACAATTACAGTGTTCTACTATTCAAATATCGTACAAGTGATATCTACAGTTTTCAACCGAAGGTGAACCAACCATAAAGGACACATTTCGCAAATTAGGCATTTTCATCGAAGACAACACCTTACCAATTGTCCTGTTAGCAATACTTCTCATAGTGATTTCAATACACGGCGCACAGAACATCGAAATGGAATCGGGCACAGAAACCTTTGTAGAAAAAACATCAAAACTGTACCAGGACTATGACCACCTCTACCTGAGAATTTTTGCAACCGAATCAATAGCCGTACTTATCGAGGGCGGGGACGTAACAAGACCTGAGTTGCTAAAAGCTATTGACAGGCTTCAACAGCAAGTAAAGACCATACCCGGGGTGGTGGGGACTGCCAGTGTAGCATCGGTTATCAAGGATACTAACTACCAGATGACAGGCCAGCACATAATACCTGACAGCCAGGGTGAAATACAAACTATAATAGCAAACCGGTCATCTGACATCGGCATGCTCCTCCCTGATGATACCCATACTATAGTATGGGTGGAGATGGCAGGAGACTCCACCGATAACGAAAGGATCGAGATACTGCGCGAGACAGAAATAGCAGCTGGACAATCCAGTTTTCCGCCTGCATATGGTGTTATTGTGACAGGAGACCCGGCGTTCTCGATTGCAATGAATAATGAAATGACTTCAAGCATGGTTCCTTTGCTAATGATATCGGCATTGCTCATGCTAGTAGTGCTGTACCTGGCATTCAGGCATGTCCGCTGGAAACTCTTGCCCCTCCCCATTGTACTTCTTGGTATCATCTACACCTTTGGAGCCATGGGATATCTGAAAATCCCCCTTAGCATGGTCTCCATGTCAGCATTTCCGATCTTGATAGGGCTTGGCATAGATTACGCCATCCAGTTCCATAACCGGATAGAAGAAGAACTGGAACGGGGTGAGGATGAAGCACAGGCTGTTATCGAGACAATCAAACACACCGGGCCGGCAGTGCTTATCGCGGTGACGATTACAGGACTTGGCTTCTTTTCACTTTTTACCTCATCAGTCCCCATGATCCAGGATTTCGGGAAACTGCTGCTGATCGGTATAATCATGTGCTTTTTATCCTCACTGTTCCTGGGCGTGACTGTAATATACGGACTTGATACCCACATAAAAAAGAAAAATAACAAAAAAGGCATCAATAACCACAATAGTAACTCCCCTAAATTAAAAATGCCATCACCAATTACAAGCTCGGGTCCGGAAGATAGCAAGATCGAACAATTCCTGAAAAGGACTACTGCCATTTCAATAAAACATCCCATCCTTGTCCTGGGAATTGCAGGGCTGATGTGTTTTTCCGGCCTGTATGTAGACTCATTCGTCCCCATCCAGACAGATGTGAAAACCTTTGTGCCACAGGATATGCCCGCGCTTATCGATCTAACCCATCTGGGCGACATTATAGGTGGGACCGATGCCTTGAACATCATAATAAAAGTGGATGATTCGGCTGACCCCGAAGTACTCAGGTGGATAGATGAGTTCAGCGAACACGAAGTTGAAAGAAGGTCACACATATACGATGCATCTAGCATTGTACCTATTATTAAATCAATGAACGGGGGGATTATACCTGATAACAGCGCCGATATAGAACGATTGTACCAGCAGGTACCGCAGATGCAAAAGGACTGCTACGTTCACGGCAAGAATATGCTGCTGCTGAACTTTGGCATAGGAAATGCCGTCACTGATATAGGCCTAAAAGGTGTCAGGGAATTAACAGGTATTGTACAGGAGGATATTGCATGGATGTCCCCTCCGCCCGGAGTGGAAGTGACAATAACCGGGAATTCAGTGGTATTTACCACTGTGATATGGTCACTCACTTCAGGCCGGGTGGCAATGACCCTTACCGGGCTTATATTGGTGTTTGCAGGCTTACTTGTGATATACCGGGACTGGCTTAAGGCCATTACCCCTGTTGTCACCATGTTCATGGTAATCGGATGGGCGGGCGGTATCATGTATTTCACTGGCCTGGAATATACACCCATGACCGCCACCCTGGGAGCCCTGATCCTGGGGGTCGGTTCGGAATATGCCATACTGATGATGGAGAGGTATTATGAAGAAAAGGATAAGGGTGCAAACCCGGCTGAAGCAATGTATGCTTCAAGTGCCAAGATCGGAAAGGCCATATTTGCATCGGGCCTGACCACTCTCGTTGGCTTTTCTGCACTTATCGCCTCGCCATTTTCTATGAACAGCAACTTTGGTCTTGTGACAGTGATGGATGTGACACTGGCACTACTTGCGACCTTTATGGTATTTCCTGCCGTTATCGTGAAGCTGGATGAGTGGCGGGAGAGGAAAAAAGCAGTCCATACTAATAATACCAGGCAGAGGGATAGATTTATATTTAATTCACCGGATGTGGATGCTCAATGAACCAGGAACGTGATCGTGCAGGTATGAGGAGAATGTTATCATTTTCAATATTTACGGCAGCATTTACGGCAGTATTTGTGCTGTCTGCACTTGCTGGCTACATATTGCCATCCGCAGCGGATGAAGATAATGATGATGATATTACAGACCTGTTACTCCCAAATTATGTCTTTTCTACGAACTATTATGACAGCTTTGGCACTCCTGATATGTATGTCTCGTTACTGGGCGACCCTGAATTTGAGCGGGGTGAAACTGTGCAACTCAAAGTAAACCTTGTAAACAAAGGCGCTATCTACGGCTTTAAATATGACACCAGCGTAGGAACAGACAAAGATGACTATTTTCTTTCCATGAAAGAACTGGAATATGAAATGCATCGCACTACAGCATTGGGAATTAAAGCAGAAATGATATCCGGGACACCATATATTGAAGTAGAACCGGATACCAGTATCCAGATAATGGAATCCCTTTTTCCAGGGAAAATACCGGAACATCCGCTGAAATTTACTATCACCATATCAAATAAGGCACCAGCGGGTGTTTATTACCTTCAGCTTCCCGTATCATACCAGTATCAGAGACAGGTACGTATAACCACAAACAATGTGGTGCGTCTTGGTCTTACTGGTATGGACCACATTACCTATTACGCCAGTGCCAACAAGACCTTGCTAATCCCAGTCTATGTAAAGGCATCTCCGAAATTCGAAGTGACTGAAATTTCAGGCAACCTTGTGGCTGGTGAGACACAGAATATTGATGTTACATACAAGAATACAGGCGAGGTCACAGCAGAGGATGCCACTGTCAGGATGGTTGTGATGCGCCCGCTAATTATCGGGCAGTCGGTTGTTCGGTTGGGTACTATAGCGCCTGGCGAGAGCCAGACTGCAGGATTTAACATTCTTGCAGATTCCGATGCTGTAATTAAAACCTACGGTATTGATAGCGAAATAAAGTATTATGATGAACAGGGAGAAATTACAATATCCGACAATCTTGAAGTAAGTGTACCCCTTAAAGGAGCAGAAAGAAAGATAGGGGCTTTCGAGCTGGCTTTGGCAGGAATGATAATCTTACTGATCTTCATTGTCGTGAATGTTTTACGAAATCTTAAGAAATATGAATAATAGAGTAATTAGAGGAATAGGCATGGATTATAAAAAAGATTTTCAGATGATCTTACTCGCCGCTATATCACTACTGATCTTAACTGTGCCTGTACAGGCGGCGTTCCCGGAATATTTCGATGTAGGCAATAACTACTATACAGTCTACGGTGGACCTAATATCAGTGCATCCCTGCTTGGGGACGGAGAATTTTACAAAGGGGACACTGTAACTGTTAATATCAATCTTATGAACCGGGGACTGATCACAGGCTTCAAGTCTGAAAATAGTGTAGATGCTGATGATGACCTTGAAGTAAAACTGCAGAAGACCGAGATGAACTACGAAGCGCAAAAGACCACAGCCATAGGAATTATAGCCACTCTCGTATCCCTTGACCCTGCAGTTAAAGTAAAGACCGGATACCAGGAGGCAGGTTCACTGATATCAGGCCAGCAAACTGAAGATCCGGTCCAATTCACCATAGAGATTGCCAAGAATGCCCCGGCAGGTGTGCATCCGCTTTTGTTGAACCTGTTATACGGATACCAGGAAAATGTCCAGATCAGCGGGGAGGATGAGACCGAAAAGGGTGATGTGACGGATCTTGAAGTGGGGCTGTGGTACGAGATCAAGAGCCAAAATTTGACCATAGCGGTAATGGTTAAGGATGAAGCCAATTTTAAAGTAATTGAAATCAGCGGTAACATGGTGGCAGATGAGGAAAATCTGTTGTATGTCACGTACAAAAATGTGGGTGAGCTGCCTGTTACTGATGCAACGGTGAGGATCAGTGTATCTGACCCTTTCAGCACCACAGATGACCAGGCATTTATCGGCTCACTGGCACCGGGTGAGAGTGCACTTGCCAGATTCAACCTGAAAGTGGATGAGACGGCCACAACCAAGATGTATGGCATAAACAGTGAGATCAAGTACGAGGATGTGGACGGTCATGACAGGATCTCTGATAATATCAAGATACAAGTGGAAACCTTGCCGGCAGTGTCCACTGTCGAAAAATTCAAGAACGTACTCTTGATAGGGTTTGTTGTTGTACTTTTGATAGTGGTTGTTCTGGGTGTACGCTCATATAAAAATAAACAAGAATAAGGAGAAATTATATTATTTAGCATGAAAGTACCCTCAGTCTTAACATCCCGTGACTATC
>Ga0255373_1146_pt1 | contig 14621 bp, 11 predicted proteins | sample ANMaggSeSYBR01E5_FD_182093 | JGI IMG/M metagenome (GOLD analysis project Ga0255373, IMG submission 182093) | Sediment cell enrichment communities from methane seep in Santa Monica Basin, California, United Staets - ANME aggregate JGI... | ecosystem: Environmental > Aquatic > Marine > Cold seeps >... | reverse complement strand
CAGCCCTGCGGGCGTTGAAACACATGCTTTATGGTATCCCTGAGCGGTCGATGGATGATTTCCTTCATCCATATACGAAAATGCGAGTCGGTGCTGCCATTCAACGCAAAGACGGCGATGTCCTGGAGTTTGTTCGCCGTAAGGGCAGGAGCAACACCCTGCGCGCAGCAGATGATAAAACCGTGCTGGATGAATCCATTCTCCACCGGTTTTTAAGCGGTGTGAATGCCGATATTTTTTCCACCATGTTCGGCATAGCCCATGCCGACCTGGTCAGTGGCGGCAGAGAAATCATTAAGGGCGGTGGAAGTATGGGCCAGGTTATATTTGCCGCAGGATCAGGTGTCGCCAATCTCCGTGAAATTCAGCAAGATCTCCAGTCTGAAGCCGATCAACTTTTCAGACCATCCGGACAAAAGCCACGGATAAATGACGCATTGGGCAATTTAAACAAAAATCGAAAAGCATTGCGTGAGGCTCAACTGCCTGGTCAAGAATGGGTTAAACATGATCAGGCATTGCGCGAAGCACAAGAACACATACACATCGTCAATCAGAACCTGACAGATAAACAGCGAGATCGACACCGCCTGGAACGTATCAAGGAAGCGCTGCCCATTATTGCCCGGCGCAGAGAATTGATAGAGGAGTATAAAAATTACGCAACTGCCGTCCTGGTCCCTGAAAATTTCAGAGATGAAAGACATGAGCTAATCACAAAGCTCAACATCGCTGAAAACGATCGCACTCAGACACTGCAAGCCATCGAAACACTCGAACGAGATATGGCAAAACTACAAGTTTCCGAAGGGCTGATAGAAAATTCAGGGCTTATCGAGGAGATTCATCAAGAGCTGGGCAGTCATCGCAAGGCAGCCAGGGATCGTATCCGGCTTCAGACACGTAAAGATGTGCTGAGAAGCGAGGCAAAGGATATACTTCGTGGTCTCCGTGATGATTTAACCCTTGAAGATGCAGAAAAACTTCGCATAAAGAAAGCCGACAAAGTTGGGATTCAGGAACTTGGCATAAAGTTTGAGCGGATCATAACTCGTATAGAAAATGCCCAGGAGGCAATACCAAAGATCTCTGATCAGATTAATGATCTCGACACGCAATTGAAAACGCTCGATAAACCCAAACCGATAGATCAATTGAAAATTGCCATAAAACAGGCAGAAGAGTATGGCGTGCTTGAAAACCGATGGCGTGAGGATCAGACAGAGATCCGAAATGATGTAAAAACACTGGAAATAAAGTTAAGCAAACAGTCATTTTGGGCAGGCTCCATCGAAGAGATTGAAGGGCTCCGTATACCATCGCTGGAAACTATTGATGAATTTGACGACCGAACAGATAAGGCGGAGCGTACGGCTGCCGAACTAAAATCTGAAAGCAAAAGACTGCATGGCGCGCAAGCAGAGATCGAACAACAAATCGAACAACTCCAATTAGAACAAGAGGTGCCCACCGAGAAAGACTTGCAGGATTTAAGAGATACGCGTGAGCAAGGCTGGCAGTTAGTGCGCAGCACTATAAAAGGCGATTCCGTGCCCGATGAAGAAGTTCAGGATTTTATCCGGCGATTTCAACCCGCTATCACTCTATCGGATGCTTTTGAAGCCAGTGTTCTTCAAACAGATGAAATTGCGGACAGACTCAGACGCGAGGCCGATCGTGTCGCAAATTTAGCACGACTGATAGCTGAAAAGGCAGCTCAAAAAAAACAGTCCAAACGCTTAAAAGAAGATCTGGACATCGCCGAGAAGAAGCTCGCTGAAATTAACAATGAATGGGCGAAGTTATGGCAGGCCGCTGGGATTACGCCTCGAACGCCAAGGGAAATGCGAGGCTGGACCCAGGACCACGCTGCTATGACCGAAAAGGCAGCGGAAATTAGAGAACAAAAGTCCAAAACAGATGCGCTGCAAAAAAGCATCGACAAGCGCCGCAACGCATTGGAGCAATCCCTTTATTCTCTCTCTGAACCTCGTACAGTTAGAGATGAATTATTGGCTGATTTGATCAAAAGGGCACGAATGGTTATCGAACGGCAGGAAGAATTGATAAATATCAGAAAACAGTTTCAGAGCGAGAAAAAACAGAAGGAAAAAGAATTAGCTGAGGCAAAAGCCCGCGTTGAGCAAAGTGAAAAGGATCTTTTTCAATGGAAGAAGGAATGGGAGCCGGCAGTACGGCCCCTTGGACTTGTTGTCGACTCTAAACCCTCCCAGGCGAATGCGGTGATGGACGATCTATCAAGTCTCTTTGAAAAGCTCAAGGAAGCGGAAACTCTTCAAGAACGCATCAAAGGGATCGACCTGGATTCAACGGAATTTGCTGATAAGGTCACCGGCCTGGTAAAAACAGTAGCCGAAGAACCGGCAGATTTGCCTGTGGATCAGGCTGCTACTGAACTCAATGCTCGATTGAACCGGGCACGAGCGAACCAGACAAAGCTGCAGGCCTTTGAAAAGCAATTGAGCAAGGAACAAAAGCGAAATAACCAGGCAAACAAAGAGATGACCAAGATTAAAACTCGACTCAAAGGCATGTGTAAAGAAGCCGGCTGCAAAAGTTACGAGGGCCTCCCGGAGGCCGAACGCTGTTCCGAAAAACGCCGCATGATTGAATCCGACTTGAAAAGTCTCGATGAACAACTACTAAAGCTGAGCGCCGGCGATACCATTGATGATTTTGTTAAAGAAGCGTTAAACGAGGATCCGGATGGGATAGATACGGAAATTGAACGGCTGGCAGAAGAGATTGATAAGTTAATTGCTGAAAGATCTGCTCAAGATAAGACTATTGGCAGAGAGGAAAACGAGCTCAGTAAGATGGACGGCAGCGCGCAAGCGGCAGACATAGCCGAACAAACCCAGATGCTTCTGGGACGACTTGAAAACGACGTCGAACAATACGTCCGGCTGCGTATTGCCTCTGCTGTTTTAAGCCAGGCGATTGAAAGGTATCGTGAAAAAAACCAGGATCCAATCCTAAAACGTGCCAACACATTTTTTGCGCAGCTTACCCAAGGCTCATTTGAGGGAATTCGGGCGGATTATGACAATCAAGGCCTGCCTGTACTTGTGGGTGTCCGCCCAGGCGACAAAGAGGTAGTGGGTGTGGAGGGCATGAGTGAGGGCACTGCGGATCAGCTCTATCTTGTCCTTCGATTGGCCGGCCTGGAGGAATATCTGGAGCAAAACGAACCGATTCCATTCATCGTGGACGATATTTTGATAAAATTTGACGATGACCGCTCTGTCGCAGCCTTGAAAGCGCTGGCGCAATTGTCCACCAGAACCCAGGTCATATTCTTTACGCATCATCGGCACATGGTGGAACTGGCAGAGGAGAATATCGATCCTTCGGTTTTGATTAAACACAGTTTAAACGCTTAAACGGAATCATTGCATTCGTAGGGGTACCCCTTGTGGGTACCCAAAATGTGGAACAACCGCCAACAATGGGGCAATCAACAACAATGGGGCAACAAATAACAATGGGGCAACAAATAACAATGGGGCAACAAATAACAATGGGGCAACAAATAACAACAGGGCAACCACAAGGGATTGCCCCTACGGTTGGTGATGCGGTTTTTTGCGAAGAAATGTGCCAGGATTTTAATGCAGCAAGGTTTGCGAATGTGAAAGCATGAAATATAGCCCTGATATTTATCACCGCCGTTCCATTCGATTAAAGGGATATGATTATTCACAGGCAGGATTATATTTTATCACCATTTGCACGCAAAACCGATTGTGTTTATTCGGGGAAATTGAAAATGGAGACATGCAATTAAATGATGCAGGAATCATGATTGAACACCAATGGCAGGAATTGATATATCGTTTTGATAATATCAAATTACATGAATTTATTGTCATGCCCAATCATTTTCATGGAATCATTGAATGCGTAGGGGTGCCCCTTGTGGGTACCCAAAATGTGGAACAACCGCCAACAATGGGGCAACCACAAACAGGGCAACCACAAACAGGGCAACCACAAGGGATTGCCCCTACGGTTGGTGATGCGGTAGGGGCATTTAAATCAATAACCACCAATGAATATATTCGGGGTGTGAAAAATAATGGTTGGTCACGGTTTAATAAAAAATTATGGCAACGCAATTATTACGAACATATTATCCGTGATGAAAAATCCTGTTATCAAATATTGGAATACGTACAAACAAATCCCCTGAAATGGCAGGATGATAAATATTATGTCTAAGATCATCGAATCTGCTATCGAGGTAGGATAAAAAATGGGCTCACATTTTATTCCAGCGTTTCTAAAAAACAGTCTAATCTTTTAATCATCTGGTGGTAAAGAGGATTATAAGTAAGTCTTCGCAGTGTATGGTTTACCAGATTTTCTTTGGTTATTTCGCCTTGCCAAATCTCTGGATCATTCATACATGCCATTCTTTTTTCTTTGTTTCGCTGGTAATGCAAACAGCATTTATAATCGCCCTGTCAAATTGTAATTTTTTTAACTCAATTGAGGCGACATTTACCCTGACACATAGGGCCTTTCGAGGTATCAATTAATAAGTTAAAAATAGTCGTCCCATATTTCTTCATCCCACAAATTGTCATACATATCATCCCAAGTTATAACTTCATCAAAAATACTTTTTAAACCGCATCTGTTATGTGTAGATTCATAATCATAATCTGATTCGAATCCATTTCCATCGAAGTATAATTTTTCAAGATCAGGCATAGCCTCCTCCATTTTATAGAAAATTAGGATATTATGATATTGAAAATAACCAGGTGAGCAGCAAAAAGATACTACAATGGAAGTTTTATTTATTCTACATTAATGCTTATCTGTTTAGGCTTTTTTTCCTCAGGCTTTGGTACTTCTATTTCAAGAACCCCGTTTTTGAAATTTGCCTTAATTGCTTCAGGATTTACCGCATCCGGCAAAGTGAAAGACCTCTGGAATTTACCAAAAGTCCTCTCTTTTCTGTAGTAATTTTCTTCCTTGGTTTCTTTATCAAAAAAACGCTCCCCTTTAATTATTAACACATTGCCTTTAACATCTATGGATACATCATCTTTTTTTATGCCAGGGAGTTCTGCTTTTATGACGATTGCATTATCGGTGTCAAAAATATCTACTGCTGGTCTCCAGGCGGACATACCGACCTCGTCTTCAAAGTCCGTTGAACCGGCAAATGCTTCATTAAACATACGGTTTATGCGGTCTTGCAGGGTCGTTACGTTTCTCAAAGGATCCCATCTTATAATAGTCATATTAACATACTCCTTAAATCCAGCGTATTAAATATTCTTTTTTCTTGAACCATTTAAAATCAAGTGTCAAGATAAAAATAACGGTAAATTTACAACTTTTAAAAATTTATTTTTTATTAGTAGTTTTGATTTATTAGCTATACAATACCTTGTGGTTGGTATTGATAATAAGCTATTTAGGAGAAATACAGGTTAAAAATATTTCAGAAAATATCCGCAATATTTTTTTGGGTGCAATGTGGTATAATGCGAAAATTATTTGCAGGCTTGGATAGTTCGATGTCGTCGAAAGCCTATTTAGTACAGTGGCAGACTACCTTTGATGCCATTAATGACTCTGTCTGTCTTTTGGACATGAATGGAAAAATTTTACGATGCAACAAGGCAATGGAAAGCCTTCTGCAAAAATCCTCCAAAGAAATAATCGGCGGCACCTGCTGGAAACTTGTACATGGAACGGATAAACCTATAAAAGGTTGCCCAATTGTGCGTATGAAAAAAACTCTCTGCAGAGAAACCCTCGTTTTGGAGGTTGATGACAAATGGCTTAATGTCACTGTCGATCCTGTAATAGACGAAACAGGAAATCTTACCAGCGCTGTTCACATTATAAGCGATATAACTCAACACAAGCAGGCAGAGAAGGCTTTGAAACGTTTAAATGAAGAACTTTTGAAAGAGCATAATCAAAGGAAGATATTATCCAAAAGCCTTATAGATCTTCTGGAAAAAGATCGCCGGAAGATCGCCATGGAACTTCATGACCACATTGGCCAAATCCTGACCTCCATCAAGCTGAACCTTGAAATGATTCATGAGAAATTGAAGCCTGGCGGTATGGAGTTGGGAGCCCAGATAGCAGCCGTTCAAGAAAGAACGATTCAAGCGATAAAGGATATTAAGAATGTCTCTCGCGGGCTGAGGCCCGCCATGATAGAGTCTCTGGGCGTAGTCTCTTCCCTTCGAGAGCTATTCAACGAAATTCAGCAGCAGACGGATATTGAAATCCGTTTTTTCAGTCGAGGTATTCCTAAACGATTTGAAGAAGCAAAGGAACTTGCCGTTTACCGTATTGCACAGGAGGCATTAACCAATATCATCAGACATGCCGGAGCTAAGAATATTTTTGTGAATCTGGTCAAGAAAGACAAAAAGCTTTTATTGAGCGTGGAAGATAACGGCGTTGGTTTTGATCAGGACAAGGTAATGAAGCCCTCAAAAAGAAAGAGATCACTCGGACTCCTCATTATGAGGGAGAGAGCAGTACAACTTGAAGGAGAGTTCACCATAGAGTCACAGCCCGGCAAAGGAACACACTTATTGGTGGAAATACCGATTTAAATTTGGGGACTGGGTACCCAATACCTAAAAACGAAACGGAGTTTGTTATGCCTGCAACAAATATTCTTATCGCAGATGATCATCGGGTGGTAATTGAAGGGATCAAGAGTGCCCTGCAAGAGCATCCGGAATTTGAGGTGGTGGGCGAAGCTGTTGATGGACTTGAGGCCGTGGAATTTGCCAAGTCTTTAAAGCCCAATATAGTAATAATGGATATTTCGATGCCAAATCTCAGCGGCATAGAGGCCACCAGACAAATAAAGGCATTAAACCCTGGAAATCAGATCGTCATTTATACCATGCATTCTGATAAAGAGTTTGTTATCGATCTTTTCAAGGCGGGGATATCTGCTTATGTCCTGAAAGATGATCCTCTATCAGATCTGATTTTAGCATTAAAGGCTGTCGAGGGCGGAGGAACATATTTCAGCACAATGGCCCCCACGATTTTAGCCAGGCATATGGAGGAAATGGAAGAGAAAACTACGAGTAAGAATTCTTTTGATACCTTGAGCCAGCGCGAGATAGAGGTTTTTCAGCTCCTGGCCGAAGGAAAAAGAATCAAAGAAATAGCCAAGCACTTGTTTATAAGCCCTAAAACAGTGGAATCCCATAAATACAATATCATGGAAAAACTGCAAGCAGCATCAGTAATTGATCTCACCAAAATCGCTATCAGAAAAAACCTGATTAAAGTATAGGGATTTTCCTGATCAATGGATTTCAAACCAAAACCACATTATTTAGTGCTTATAATAGTAGTATTATACAAGATATTGTAATCTGAAAACCGCAGGATAAAGCTTTTCCATACCCCCAGAATTTTTGTACCCATTTTTCTTTGCAATAACAGTCAGTTGCCCTCCCCCTAAATGATAGACCTTTTATTTTCCAAGAATTCCCCATAAAAAAGCATAACTCTCCTGATTTACAATCTTTAACTACCTATAATATCCTGCCAAATAGGAAAATGTATTGGGTACTGGTTACTGGCTACTGGCTACTTGGTATATGGAGATTTTACCTAAGAAATTAAATGCTTATATAAGCTCTATAAAAAAGGCACATGCTAAATACTAATCAATAACAAATACCCCATTATCCAATACCCAACACCCAATTACCAATACCCAAAACCCAATATCCAATATCCAATACCAAATAACCAAATAACCCGGAATTTTCCATGAACGAAAAAATATTAATCATCGATCGTGAACCGGATATTCGGAAAGCCCTTGAAACCCTTTTGAGAAAAGAGGGGTATCAGGTCCGGAAGGCCTCAATGGGCGAGAAGGCGATTGACACTCTTAAATCCGACTCATTTGACCTAGTTATTATGGATATCAATATACCGAGTACAAATGGCCTTCAGGTCATGAGGAATATTAAGGAACTGGAAAAAGCCATAGAAGTCATTGTCCTCACCGGTCTTAACAGCATTAATAATGCAGTGCAGGCATTGAGAGCTGAAGGAGCCTTTGATTTTCTTATTAAACCGCTGGAAAACTATGATCAACTGCTCATCAGCGTAAAACAGGCATTGGAAAAACGCAGGTTGAACATAGAAAAGAACGCATTTGTCAGGAAGATGGATAACCATGAGCCTGCGGGGAAAAAGATTCTTATTGTCGATGATGATCCCAAGATTCTGGAACTGCTTAGAGAAATGCTCTCAGTTCATCAGCACGAAACAGAAGTTGCATCAAGCGGTTTTGAAGCAGGGGCCAAGGTTATGAAGTTTAAGCCGTGCCTTGTTATTTTGGATCTTATCATGCCGGAAATTAACGGATTTAAGGTATGCAGATCGATAAAGGAAAATCCGGATACCTTTCACATAAAAGTATTGGCCTTCACAGGTTATGATACCAAAGAGAACAGGGACAGAATCATGGAGGCGGGCGCTGATGGTTATTTGGTAAAACCTGCGGCGCTGGACACGTTGCTTCAACATGTAGAAAACCTTTTGAATAACGATACGTATTTCACGATGAACCAAAAAGGGTGAAAACAAGCAAGAAAAAATGAACATCGAATAGTGAGAATTGAAAAAATTGAAGATTGTATATTGAAAAGTGAGAATTGAAGGAACTTTGACAATTTTATATGAATAGATGGAGCGAAGCGATACCACAAGTATTCAATTTTCGGTAGTTCCTACAAAACAATGCGGGTCAATAATTTCAACAAGTTATCTATTATAGCTTTTGCCACCTTTGCACGGAAGTGGGACTTTAGTCCCGCAAAAACACTGCGCAACAAGGCGGGGCTAAAGCCCCACTTCCTGATAGTAACAGTGCAGAGCAATGATTTCAATTAGTTACATATCATGGTTGCTATTAGCACATAACAAAAAATCAGGGGTAGCAAAGTAATCCAGAATGGTATTTTATAGCCTGCATTGCTTTGTAGGGACTACCCAATTTTCAGTATTCAATTTTCACTTGATATAGGTATTAACCAGGAGAAAAATTGTGGAAAAGATGACATTACATCTATTAATTCTCGAAGATAACCAGGATGATGCTGAATTGGCAGTAAAGGAACTCGAACGTAAAGGGTTTAACGTGAAATGGACCAGGGTGGATACAAAAAAAGGCTTTATTGAAGCGCTTGCCGAAAAACCCGATCTGCTCCTGGCTGATTATTTTGTACCGTCTTTTGATGCTATGGCTGCATTGCAGATGTACAGGCAGCTCAAACTTGAGATTCCGCTGATCGTTTATTCAGGCAAAATCAGCGAGGAAATAGCTGTTGAATGTATGAAATCCGGCGCAACAGATTACGTTTTTAAAGACAACCTCTCCCGTCTGTGTCCTGTTGTAAAACGGGCGCTTGAGGAAATAAAAATATACCGAAAAAACAGGCAGTCAGAGGAGGCGCTGCGGGAAAGCGAGGAGAAATATAGAACTCTTTACGATTCTTCCAGAGATGCCATTATGATTCTTAGCACGGACAAAGTGTTTCTCAACGGAAATCCTGCTTGCGTAAAGATGTTTGGATGTCGGGATGAGGATGAATTTATTTCTCTAACCCCAACGGCTTTATCTCCGGAATATCAGATGGATGGAGCCTTATCAGTTGAAAAGTCTCAAAAGATGATTTCAATTGCTATGGAACAAGGCAGTCATTTTTTTGAATGGAAACACAAACGAGTAAATGGAGAAGAATTTTATGCTAGAGTTTTATTAGCAAGTATAAAATTATCTGGTAAGAAAATCTTACAAGCAACAGTCCGCGACATTACCGAGCACAAAAAACTCGAAGCCCAACTCCGTCAGTCCCAGAAAATGGAAGCCATCGGCATTCTGGCCGGCGGCGTTGCTCATGATTTCAACAATATACTGACTACCATCATCGGAAATGCCGAGCTTGCATTAATGAATGTTATCAAGGATAAATCCTTACGCAAGGGAATAAAAGAGATCAAGAAAGCCGGGGAAAGGGCAGCCTCTTTGACACGTCAGCTTCTTGCCTTCAGCCGCAAGCAGATTGTCCAGCCTAAGATCCTGGATATTAATGAATTATTAACAGATATGGAAAAGATGCTTGGCCGCCTTATTGGAGAGGATATTGAGATGTTGACGATTCCGGCCCCTGCATTGTGGCAGGTGGAAATAGACCCAGGCCAGATTGAGCAGGTGATCATGAACCTTGCGATCAATGCCAAAGACGCCATGCCCCGTGGAGGCAAGCTCACTATTGAGACAGCCAATGCTGATTTGGACGAAAATTATTCTCACGAGCACGGCATTGAAGAAAAAAAGTCAGGCCATTATGTGATGCTGGCTGTAAGCGATACCGGCATCGGGATGGACAAAGAAACCCATGAACATATCTTCGAGCCTTTCTTTACCACAAAGAAAATCGGCAAGGGCACGGGGTTGGGTCTGGCCACGGTCTATGGCATTGTCAAACAGAACAATGGCTTTATCTGGGTTTACAGCGAACCTAAACAGGGAGCTACATTTAAGGTCTATCTGCCTGAAGTGAAAAAGGATGCGGACCCTGAGAAAAAAGAAAAAAAATCTGTAGTCAAACTTAACGGTTCCGAGACTGTTTTGATTGTAGAAGATGATGGTTTACTCCGAAATCTGACGCAAAATACTCTTCAGAGCTATGGGTACAGGATCCTGGATGCTAAAAATGGCGAAGATGCCATAAGGGTCTGCAAGGAGTACGATGGCCGGATTGATCTGATGATAACTGATGTGGTAATGCCAAAGATAGGCGGCAGGGAAGCAGCAAAACGGCTGCTGCCTCTCTATCCACAGATGAAGGTGATTTATATGTCGGGATACACGGACGACGCAATTGTTCAACACGGTGTTCTGGAGCCGGGGCTGAATTTTCTTGAAAAGCCTTTTACACCGAAAGGTCTGACCCTCAAGGTGCGGGAGGTGCTGGATGAGTGAATAAGAATATAACCGCACACAGGATTATAATTTCAATATTATTCGGGTTGCTTGGCTTTGTCGCAAACTTTTATTTTAGTTTCTCTTTCCCACCCTATACAGCAACCGTTTTAATAGGATTGCTGTTTCCAATGCTAAAACTCTGACCTGGGGTTGGAAGTATGGATTACTGTCGGCACTAACCGGCGGCTGTCAATCTATGTGGTGCTTATGGGGTCCCAGCAATGGTTATGCTGCGTTTTTTGTCGTGCCACCTTTCACATTATGGATCATATGGCACGGGATCTGCGCCAACTTACGCAGAAAACAAAAAGATCATAAGTGGTGGTTAAACATATATGCTGTTGATGTCCCATTTAGGATGCGCAGTACAATGAATCTATATACACTGAGCAGATGGGCTATAACACTAAACCCACCTCCCTGGAATTGGGCAGCTAATTCAACAAATATAATCCCATTACATTTTTCTAACTTCGTAGTCATAAAACAGGCTGTAGTAGGATATATAGTCTTGCTTCTCGCAGATGTATTACTAAAATTCAAGTTTATAAGGACATTTTTCAAACAAAAGGAGCAATATTCCCAGGAGTACACAGGCTATGTTATGAGTGCCTTTATTTCTTTTGGTGTCCTATTTTGGGTTTTTGACAGCCTTCTTGGGTTCATGGTGTTTTATACCGAACGTAAGCGAGCTGAGGAGGCGCTGGTAGAGAGGGAAGAAAAATTCCGTTTACTAGCAGAGAATTCTATTGATTGTATCTGGATGCTGAATACCAGGCTGAAATTTACTTCTCGTTGCCGAGAAGTTGATTGCGGAATGAAGAAAATCCCTACGCGAAGATGACCGCAATGCCTATTACGCTGACACAGGCGTACCATTGCTGGTTGAAGAAGTGCACAAAGCCGGAGCGCTCAGAGAAAACCTTGTGGCAAATGTTATAGGGGGGAGCTTCATTGCATGCGTTATACAGGGAAAATACCATTGGCAGGTGCAATGTGGATGCTGTTATCAAGGTATTGAAAGATTATGATATTCCAATACAAAAAAAGAAGGTAGGAGAAAAATTTAGAATTGCTGAATATTGACATGGTTAAAGGACTTGAAAAGATTCTCAAGCATTTAAATAAGAAACGGGGTTTTGATTTTTCCGGATACCGTACTCCCATGATCGAACGTCGGGCTGGAAAGCGACTTTCAGCTTCAAAATGTAAAGATTATGATGAATATCTCCACTTCATCCGGGAACACCCGTATGAGCTTGATAACCTGGTGGATGTTCTGACAATCAATGTGAGCCGATTTTTCAGGAATTCGCTGAGCTTTGAATATATTGCCGAAAGAATTCTCCCTGTTATTGTTTATGAAAAAAAGAAGTCCGCTGATCCTTGTCTGCGAATCTGGTCAACCGGCTGTTCAATGGGTGAAGAACCTTACACTATTGCTATCCTGATTAATGAAATTTTTGAGAAGGAAGATCTCAGTCCGAATTTGAATATTTTTGCCACGGATATTGATAGCAAGGCATTAAAAAAGGCCAAAGAGGCGGTCTATTCCTTTGAAAGCATCAAGGATGTCAAATACAGGCTTTTGACCAAATATTTTAAAACTCAAGGCGAGTCATTCAGATTAATTCCAGAAATAAAAAAGATGGTAGCTTTTGCTTTTTACAACATGCTTGAGAAAAAAAGTTACGCGCCCCCTGAAAGCATATATGGTGATTTTGATATGGTATTCTGCCGAAATGTTCTGATTTATTTTAACACTGAATATCAGGATCTGATATTCGACAAGTTATATCGCGCATTGGCCAAACACGGCTATCTAATATTAGGGGAAGCAGAGAAGCCTTCAATAAAATTTCAAACACATTTCAAAAAGGTAACTGAGTGTTGCCATATCTATCAGAAAATGTGAACCAAAAGTAGGGGCGAATCTTGTATTCGCCACAATCAGGGCGATCACAAGGATCGCCCCTACGAAGTTCATGCGTAATCTGTGGATGGAGAAAAAATGAAACGAAAAATACAATTTAAGAGCCTTAAAACCCGTCTGACCTTCTGGTTTCTTGTTTTAGCGCTTTTACCATTACTTGCAGGCATGACATTAACATATTTTCAAAGCTCCCAATCTATCAAAAAAGAGGCATTCAATAAACTATTGGCGATTCGGGATTTAAAAGTTAAAGAACTTAATTCATGGTTAGATGATAGGCACGACAATTTGCTGACGGCTTCGGAAGACTTTGAAATAAGAAGGCTGGAAAAAGCAATTATGAAAAAAGACCGAAATAAAAGTGACATAGCTGTGCTTGAAAATGGAAGGAGAATTTTAAAACACTATCTGAAACATCAACCGGAACAATACAGCGAAATATTTATACTTCATCCTCATTCCGGACAGATTGTGATCTCTACCAACAAACAGTCTGATGGAAAAGAAAGATTAAATAATTTATACTTTACAGAACCTCTGAGAACCAGACAATTATATATCAAAGACATCTATTATTCAAAAACCGAAAAAAAAACCGTCATGGCTTTTTCTATTCCGATATTTTGTTTTGCCCAAAACGGCAAACACATTGTGGGTGTATTGGTCGCCCGTGTTGATTTAGAGAATTCACTCTTTCCGTTGCTTTTGTCTCAAACAGGGATGGGAAAAACCGGAGAAACCATAATCGTAAATAAAGATTTGACAGCTTTAAATGAGCTAAGAAGCCCTGAACATAAAACTCTAATTCTTAAGATTGAAACAGAGCCGGCATTACTCGCTTCCCAGGGAAAAACCGGCATTATTGAGTCTATGGATTATCGGGATAAAGAGGTGCTTGCAGCATATACATATATTCCAAAGACCAAATGGGGATTTGTATCCAAGCAGGATCAAAAAGAAATATACGCTCCTATATATTCTTTGATTATGAATCTTGTGATTCTTTTTATTTTATCATGCGTATTAATTTATTTTATAGCAAGTTTTCTTGCAAGAAGTATTGCTAAACCAGTCATGAAAATGGCCGAGGTTGCCCAAAAAAACGGGGAAGGAGATCTCTTTGCCCGGAACCGGGCGCAGAGCGCTGATGAGTTTGGATTTCTGGCGCAATCATTCAATATTGCGGCCGATTTTGCGGCCTCCCAGATTGAAATTCAAAAAGGCAGGGCTGATATCAGAGAAACCATGGCGACTGCCAAAAAACTGACTGATTTTAGAAAAAACATCTTGAGAAAACTTGTTGAGGTTACGGATTCCAATATGGGCGCTTATTGCCCGCGCAACCCGAAGAATAATACTTTTGAGCGCTTCACCTCCATTGGCATCAGTCCTGGGCTTTTGGAGCCGTTTGATGCTTCTGTTTTTGAAGGTGAATTCGGACAGGCTCTTGCAACCAGAAGAATATCTCATATAAAAAACATTCCGGAAGATACGATCTTTAAATTCAAGACATTTACCGGAACCATATTACCCAAAGAGATTATTACCATTCCTGTAGTCATTGACGACCTGGTTGTGTCGGTTGTCTCGCTTGCAAGTCTCAATGCCTATTCTAAAGAAAGTCTGGAGATTCTGAATCAGGTCTGGGGCGTT
>Ga0255373_1138_pt1 | contig 14833 bp, 10 predicted proteins | sample ANMaggSeSYBR01E5_FD_182093 | JGI IMG/M metagenome (GOLD analysis project Ga0255373, IMG submission 182093) | Sediment cell enrichment communities from methane seep in Santa Monica Basin, California, United Staets - ANME aggregate JGI... | ecosystem: Environmental > Aquatic > Marine > Cold seeps >... | reverse complement strand
CTCATCCACCAACTCCGGCAACTCTCTCAATCCCAAACACTCCAGCAACCCATTCAAATCTTCTCTTACCGACCAGAGCACACCATTTTTTAGCATCAATGCTTCTGCATCCTCAGTAAAACCCTCATGAGCAAAGAACCACAATCTTAAAATTCGAAGTCCTTCGCCCACTTCCTCTTTTACAGCGTTTCCCTTCCGCATCAAAGATTCTACCTCGACCCGGCCCACCTTTCGGCCTATCCACCACTTGCTCTCACATATCCAGCGTTCTTTGCCTGCGCCACCTTCCACATCTATTTCCATGCCTTTGCCACCACCAAGTCTGCTTCGCAGCTTAACATAACTGAAATGCCACGGCAAAGTAATATCCTCTTTGCTGTGAAAAAGTTTGCCTGGCAGGGTTTTGTTCTGCCCACTCCATAAGATCTGAGCTATATACACTTCTGCAAGATAACCCTTATGGTCATAAATACGACGCTTTATGGTCTGATACTGAGTTCTTAAATCGTTTTGGACTCCGGCTCTATCCTGCCCCTCTACCTCAATCCTGCCCCACACCTTCAAAAATTCAAGCAGGATCGGATCATCTATCTTCCTGAACCATCCGCCAAGTTCCATGTACTGGAGAAGATCACCTCTGGAGAGTTTTATCAATACATCCCTGATGGTCTCAATCGGCACAACTTTTCCTTCACGCTCGGCAAGTTCTTTCTGAATTCTATCAAGATCAAGACGGTCTCCTTCTTCTATGGCAGAAAGATATAAAACCCACTTGGTAATTCCATATTCATTGATTCTTTCTATCCACTTTGTTACCTGATCATTCAGTTCAGCCCAAATAAAACCGGAAGAAAGGTCTACTGCGAGAATTTCGTTTAATGTTTCTTCGCTTACAATCGGCTTTCCCTGCTCTGCCGCCTGCTGAATCACTGCTGTAATATAAAATGGATTTCCTCCGCAGCGATCCGCTACTACGGGCAGCATTTTTTCATCTATGTGAGCTTTATGATAGCGGGAAGCATTGAATGCTAACCGCGCCCCCCAATAGTTCGTCATAGGCTCAATCGGATGGCTGCGGAATCGCCCAAAAAGCGATCCCCTGCCAAGTATTTCCCTTGCCAGAATACTCATGGCAGAGCCCGTGACAAAATGGGGACATGTGGGAGATTCGACAGCTTCCTGCATAAAACCGACTATGCTGAAATTGTATTGGGGAAGACGGGTATTCTGGAATTCGTCCAAGAACATCACGATCGTACTTTCATCCCAGTCAGAAACCCTCCGAGGAAGAGTCACTGCCTTATCTTCAGGCGTAGTTACATCCTTTCCTTGAAGGAACCGCATGAAATTGAGAGCGCCTGCAAGTCCTTCGGGCACTTCAAGGCGTGCTTTAATCAATTCCGAAAGACCATCCCTGCTTACTGAGTCAGGAGAGAGAATAGAAGGATCTCTTAATCGAAACGCCGCATACCAGCGAAGAAAATTTTCCGTATATCCTATAGCAAATTCCCACCGGTCAAGAGGCTCATCTTTAAAACTGTAATAGACAGGCACAACCGCATTTGGATCCAGATGATCCTGCTCAAAAAAGAGACGGTTCACAACCCGCTTGAATATCTCGGTCTTTCCCATGCGGCGCTGGCCGAGAAGCACGGTGGACGTAGTCCTGCGGCCTATAGCATCAATTGCTGCGTTGTAAAGATATTCCAGATGTTCTTCGCGGTTTGTGTAAACTTCTTCAGGAACCAACGGACGGATCGCCCATCTGCTGTTTTTCTTTTTTGCGAAAAGCTGTTCGTTAATATTATTCATTATGCCTCTAAGCAGTCATATTTGTTGGGTTTCGTACCTCAACCCAACCTACGCACTTGTGATCAAAATCCCAAATTGATCTACGATGAATTGTTAAAAGAATTCGCCAAACTTGATTGATGCGACAAAATTTTACATCCGCCAAAAATTCAACACCCGCTTACTTCAAATTCCTTCTCATCCACCAACTCCGGCAACTCTCTCAATCCCAAACACTCCAGCAACCCATTCAAATCTTCTCTTACCGACCAGAGCACACCATTTTTTAGCATCAATGCTTCTGCATCCTCAGTAAAACCCTCATGAGCAAAGAACCACAATCTTAAAATTCGAAGTCCTTCGCCCACTTCCTCTTTTACAGCGTTTCCCTTCCGCATCAAAGATTCTACCTCGACCCGGCCCACCTTTCGGCCTATCCACCACTTGCTCTCACATATCCAGCGTTCTTTGCCTGCGCCACCTTCCACATCTATTTCCATGCCTTTGCCACCACCAAGTCTGCTTCGCAGCTTAACATAACTGAAATGCCACGGCAAAGTAATATCCTCTTTGCTGTGAAAAAGTTTGCCTGGCAGGGTTTTGTTCTGCCCACTCCATAAGATCTGAGCTATATACACTTCTGCAAGATAACCCTTATGGTCATAAATACGACGCTTTATGGTCTGATACTGAGTTCTTAAATCGTTTTGGACTCCGGCTCTATCCTGCCCCTCTACCTCAATCCTGCCCCACACCTTCAAAAATTCAAGCAGGATCGGATCATCTATCTTCCTGAACCATCCGCCAAGTTCCATGTACTGGAGAAGATCACCTCTGGAGAGTTTTATCAATACATCCCTGATGGTCTCAATCGGCACAACTTTTCCTTCACGCTCGGCAAGTTCTTTCTGAATTCTATCAAGATCAAGACGGTCTCCTTCTTCTATGGCAGAAAGATATAAAACCCACTTGGTAATTCCATATTCATTGATTCTTTCTATCCACTTTGTTACCTGATCATTCAGTTCAGCCCAAATAAAACCGGAAGAAAGGTCTACTGCGAGAATTTCGTTTAATGTTTCTTCGCTTACAATCGGCTTTCCCTGCTTTGCGGCCTGGCGAACAACGGCTGTTATATAGAAAGGGTTGCCACCACAGCGATCCGACACCACAGGAGCCATCTCATCCAGCATATCAATCTTGTGATAGAGTGCGGCTTTGAGTGCCAATTGCGCTCCCCAATAGTTGGTCATCGGCTCTATGGGATGACTGTCAAATCTCCCAAAAAGCGATCCCCTGCCAAGTATCTCTTTTGCCAGGATGCTCATGGCTGAACCAGTGACAAAATGCGGACATGTGGGAGACTCAACCGCTTCCTGCATATAACCGACGATGCTAAAGTTGTATTGGGGAAGACGGGTATTTTGGAATTCGTCCAGGAACATGACAATGGTTGTTTCATCTACGTCTGAAACACGACGGGGCAGCCATAGGGCATCCTTTTCCGGGATGATAACAGTCTTATCATGAAGTTCTTCAAATATGTTCAAGGCGCCTTGTATTCCCGGTGTTATTTCAAGACGTGTTCTGATAATCTCCGCCAGATCCTGATATTTTACGTTATGAGCGGAAAGAATAAAAGGATCATGAAGCCGAAAGGCTGTATACCAGCGCAGAAAATTCTCCACATATTCGGTAGCAAACATCCACCGATCTATGACAGTATCTCTAAAACTGTAGTATACAGGCACTACAGAGGAATTTCCTTTTTCGTAGTTATCCTGTCCGAAAAAAAGGGTATTTACCACCCGCTTGAATATCTCGGTCTTGCCCATCCGGCGTTGGCCTAATAATACAGTGGACATTGTCCTGCGACCTATAGCCTCAAGAGCTGCATTATAAAGATATTCCAAATGTTCCTCACGATTCGTATAAACCTCTTCAGATACCAATGGTCGAATCGCCCATCTGCTATTTTTCTTTTCTGCAACAAGTTGTTCGTTAATAGTATTCATTATGCCTCTAAGTAGTGCCTGAACGAAAACTCCGAAATATGTTTTTTAAATTTCGTTTAGAAATTTCCAACTCATTGAAATTACTTTCTTTTTTTAACTCAAAACCGTGCCTTAACGAGGTCTTCGTTCAGGCATTAAGTAATGTTAAACGATGTAATTGTCAAATCCTTCCAGAAAACGCCCTTGCAATTCTTTCTGATTAGCCACAGACACAAGGCGGGACACTTTAAATTGCTTTGGTCCTCAATTGTCATTCTCAATTATGGTTTTCCAGATTTTCTTTACATTCTCACGCAGATCAATAAATTCACTATCAGGTACTTTAGCGGGTTTTTCCTGAAGACTGAGCCTGTGAGCGGATGCTCTATATTCCAGATAGGCCTCCTTAAGAAAACGTGCCGTAGAATCATCCACTATCTTTGTCACAATCAATGTTTCCAAAAGGCGCACAATGTCTGTCCATCCGGCAAGTTCATTATATTCGCTGGATTTCAAAAGTACAAGATACTGAACTATAAACTCAATATCAACCATACCTCCCTGGTCCTGCTTTAGATCAAAAAACCCTGGCTCCGGGCTTAAAAGCTCCTTGCGCATACGTTCCCGCATTTCCCTGACCTCCTGTTGAAGCTTGGTTTTGCTGCGTGAAAGAGTAAGCACATCCTTGCGTATCTGTTCAAAATACCTCGCCAGATTAATATCTCCGCTTACAGCTCTTGCCTTAACGAGGGCCTGATGTTCCCACGTCCAGGCTTTTTCAACCTGATATTCTTTAAATGCTTCGATGTGACAAACCAGAGGACCGGAACTTCCGCTTGGGCGCAACCTCATATCTGTTTCATACATGCTTCCTGCAGAAGTATGCGCGGTTAGAATATGAATGATTCTTTGCCCCAGGCGGGCAAAAAATTGAGCGTTATCTATTGGACGTATTCCGCCTTTTGTTTGTCCATTAGTCCCTGCATGAAGAAAAACCAGATCAAGATCGCCGCCATAACCGAGTTCAATACCACCCAGCTTGCCATAGGCTATAACAACAAAACCCCTTTCGCTTATTTTTCCGTCAAAAAGGCAGGTAGGCTTTCCATATTTTTTAATTAAATGATTCCAGGAAAGTTCAAGAACCTCATTAATTATTGTCTCGGCAATATCGGTAAGATGATCACTTACTTTCATAAGAGGAAGGGCATTTGTAACATCCGCAGCCGCGACACGCAATATATTGATCTGTTTGAAAATACACAATTCTTCAATTTGATATTCAAGATCCTGGGCAGGTATATGGTGCAGTTTTTTTCTTATCTCATTTACAATATCAGATTTTTCAGGTGGTATATATAGGGTGCGGGCATCAAGCAATTCATCCAGAAGTACAGGGTGGAGCGCCAGCAAAGAAACTATCCATGGACTTGCATTTGAAAGTCTAACCAGATGAACAAGAGCATCAGGATTCTCCAAAAGAAGAGCTATGTAACAGGTTCGCCTTTCTATTACTTTGATCAAATCGATTATACGGTTTAAAACAAGATATGGTTGTTCGGATTTTCCGACTTCCTTCAACACAAGCGGGATAAGCTTATCGAGCCATTTTCGCCCTTCATTACTCAGTAACCGTGTTCCCGGATCATTACGAAGATGTTCCAACAAACGCAATGCTTCATCCGGCCCGTCAAATCCAGCATTAAAAAGCACTTTATTGCTATGGTCATTTTCTATCAGATCAAGCCATACATTTTTCAATTCACTATCAATTTTTTCGCCTTTTGTCTCAAAATCTTCAGTGGCAAGCAATTTATTAAAATGATAGTGAACACTTCCTATGTGCCGTTTAAGCTCTAAAGCAAAAAACTCCCATTTATCAAAACCCATTGATGCGGCAAGACGTGCTTTACCAACAAGATCCGACGGAATTTTATGGGTCTGCTGATCAGAAAATTCCTGAAGCCGGTGCTCTGTATTTCGTAAAAACTCATATGCCTCTGTAAGATCATTGCAAACATCCTGTGGAATATACTTTCTATTCGCAAGAATTTTTAACACATTCAGAATACTACGCTCCTGAAGAACAGGCACTACTCCCCCACGTATAAGCTGAAATATCTGTCCGAAAAATTCTATCTCTCTTATACCTCCGGCACCAACCTTAACATCCCCATCCATTCCCTTATGACGTACTTCAAGAGATATTTTGTGCTTCATATCCCTTAAAGATTCATAAACTCCAAAATCAAGGTATCTACGAAAAACAAAGGGCTTAAGTCTGTCCAAAAGTCTTCTACCTGCTTCTTTGTTACCGGCCAACACCCTTGCCTTGATCCAGGCATAACGTTCCCATTCCCTACCCTGTCTCTGGTAATAATCTTCCATGTTGTCAAAACTCATAACCAAAGGCCCGCTTTCGCCAAAAGGCCGAAGCCGCATATCAACACGAAAAACAAGTCCATCCGGAGTGGTTGTGCCAATCACATTTACAAGACGTCTGCAAAGGAGCACAAAGAATTCTTCATTGCTGATGGACTTTGATTTACCTTTTGTTCTCCCGGCTTCAGTATATGCAAAAATCAAATCAATATCAGAAGAAAAATTAAGCTCACTTGCTCCAAGTTTACCCATACCAAAAACCACAAGATATTCTTGAGAGCCATCAGCTCCTGTAGGATTGCCATATTCAGAACAGAGAGATTTATAAAGAATTGAAAGAGCCTCTTCGAGACATGCATCTGCAAAATTTGAAAGATCAGCCATGGTTTCCAAAAGATCTGCCCAGCCGGCAAGATCCCTCCAGGCAATTCTTACTTTCTCGCGAATTCTGAAACGACGTAGCGTACTGGAAATATTATTATTTTCTTTTGCCTCAGAAAGAAAGATTTTAAGCTTATTATCATGTTCACCCTTTGCGTACCGTCTTTTAATATCGCCGCTTATAATAAGATCAGCCGGTATCTGTGGATTACGTATGCAGCTTCTGGCAACAAAATCACTGAAAGCAAAAACCTTTTTCATAACAGCAAATATTTCAGGATAATGCCTGATTTCGACCTTTGCATTCTCCGCTGCAGCTATAAAAGAATCCAGCTTATTCTTTGCTTCTTCTGCCAGTTCTTCCGGGATATCATTTGCTGATTTCATATTTGATAAGGTAATTTCAGATATTGTAACATTTTAGCTTTTTAAAAAGATATCCGCTTCAGGTGGATATGCTTCAGCCTTCCACCTTCAGCCTATCCACCTGAATCGTTACCAATATCTTTATATAACAGGAAACTATCAGAGTTTAAAGTGTTAATTCGTGGCTGACCGAAAACCCCTTGTTCCGAGTGGTCATTGCGAGGAGTGAGGAAGGAACGACAAAGCAATCCTTTTATTCCCAGGAAATCGAAAACTGTATCGAACGGGCTGTACTTTATAAATAGTTCCCGTGCCGGACAATCTCTCCTTCTACAAGGTAGATTACTTCTTCTGCGATATTTGTGGCATGGTCTGCTATCCGCTCAAGGTGGCGGGAAACCAAAAGCAGGTTAATCAGATAACTCACACGATCGGGGTGCTCGCCAATAGCATGTTTGACCACGTCATAGGCTTCATTCATCATATTATCCACCTCATCGTCTAAGGTGCAAACACGCAAAGCGATGTCCACGTCCATGTTTACAAAGGCATCTAGGCTCTTCTTGAGCATGAATTCGCTTTTTTCAGCCATCAAAGAATGATTGAAAGGGATATCAAGCCGTTGCCGTCTGGCAATAACCTGTACCCGTTCTGCGATGTTCACCGCCTCATCAGCAACCCTTTCCAGATCATTGTTTATCTTAATTACCGCTGCAAGAAATCTCAGATCAATAGCAACCGGCTGATACAAAGCCAAAATTTTCAGGCATTCTTCTTCTATTTCTACTTCCATCTCATCGATCTCATGGTCTGAAATTATAATTTTTTTTGCAGCATCACCATCTCTTGTCTCTAAAGCCCTTATTACCAAGCGAACACGTTCCTCCACCATAGCGCCAAGTGAAAGAATTCTTTTTTTTATTTTTTCCAGTTCTCTTTGAAAATGTATGGTCATGATAATTTCCCCATTTGTTATCCGAGACCTTTGCAAAACGCCCCCTTTTGCACAATTTCGGCGTCGGTCTCAGATTTTAATCCTCAAAATATTCGATATATTCCTCCGGTTAAAATCTTCGCCTTCCTTGAACTTGAGCAAAATTGAACATTTTTCAAAGGTCTCTATCCGAACCTTCCGGTGATGTAATCTTCTGTTTGCTTAAGTTTCGGCCTTGTAAAAATGGCATTGGTTTCACCTGTTTCAATAAGTTTTCCCAGATAGAAAAAGGCTGTTATGTCTGAAACCCTGGCTGCCTGCTGCATGTTATGAGTTACAATTATAATGGTAAATGATTTCTTCAATTGATAAATTAATTCTTCTATTTTTTGGGTAGCAATAGGATCAAGAGCCGAGCAAGGTTCATCCATTAGCAATATTTCGGGTTCCACAGCCAGTGCCCTGGCTATGCATAATCGCTGTTGCTGCCCTCCTGACAGGCCAAGGGCCGATTCATGGATTCTATCTTTAACCTCATCCCAGATAGCCGCCAGCTTAAGACTCTCTTCCACTCGGTTTTCAATAAGGCCCTTATCTTTAATGCCATTTACTCTTAAACCATAAGCCACATTCTCAAAAATTGTTTTAGGAAAGGGATTTGGTTTTTGAAATACCATACCGATACGGCTTCTAAGCATTACCACATCTACCGAAGGATCATAAATATCAAGGCCGTCTAATAAAATATAACCTTCCACTCTGCTTATGGGAATCAAATCGTTCATCCGGTTCAAACAGCGCAAAAAAGTACTTTTACCGCAGCCTGACGGCCCAATAAGAGCAGACACCTCATTTATATGAAAATCAAGAGAATTATTATGCAGCGCTTGAAACGCACCATAATAAAATTTCAGATTTTTTACTTCTATTTTTACAGGTTTATCCACAGAGCTTCCTTATACGTAACACTTTCCCCAAAAGGGGTGGCTTGTTTATATTAGTCCAAAAGTCTTGACACTCTTATTACTGCATACGCTTTCTGAGACGGGAACGATAAATTATTGCTATAAGATTCATGCCCAGAACAAGAAATATCAGCACGAGTGATGTACCGTATTGCAGATGACGCGTTGCTTCGATCTCTGTCCCGGCTGTAGCAAGAACATAAATATGGTATGGCAATGCCATTACTTCATCAAATATAGATACGGGCAAACTGGGTGTAAAGAACACAGCGGCAGTAAACATAATAGGAGCTGTTTCTCCTGCGGCCCTGCTTATCCCCAGGATTGTTCCTGTAAGTATTCCCGGCAAAGCCGTTGGCAATACAACACGATAAATTGTCTGCCATTTAGTAGCACCAAGTCCAAGCGAAGCTTCTCTGTATGTATCAGGCACAGCTCTTAAAGCTTCCTCGGTTGACCCTATCATAACAGGCACCGTCATTGCCCCCAGAGTAAGAGCCCCTGCAATTATGCTAACCCCCATTTTTAGCCAGACAACAAAAAAAGCCAGGCCAAAAAGGCCAAATACAATAGATGGAATACCCGCCAGATTATTTATTCCTAGCCGGATCACCCTTATTAGCAGGCCTGGTCTTGCATACTCATTCAGGTATATCGCAGACGCTACCCCAATGGGCATAGCGATTAAAATGGCTCCTATACTAAGACACAAAGTTCCCACAATACATGGAAGGATGCCACCCTTTGTCATTGAATCCATTGGTGGTTGCGTCAAAAATGTCCAGTTTATGGCTCTCCATCCATTTGCAATCATAAAATATACAATAATAAACAACGCAAGCCCGTTAATTAAAGCTGCAAGACGAAAAACATTGAACACAATTTTCTGCAAAAGATTTCTACGGCGTTGCAGAGAAGACTTTGAGACAGACATTTTATTTCCAGCCCTTACATTTTTTTTTGTAACACTTTAGCGCTTTTAAATATAAAAGTTTCCCAAACGACTTAACATCTTGTAATTGTTTAAATTAGTACACCGAAGGCGTACCACCAATTTTCAATTTTCAATAGTCAGTTTTCAATTTTTTAAAGCGTTGCCTCACCTACCTGTTTATATTTATAAGCAATATGATCCGCTACAATATTGAAAAGAAGCGTGAAGAGAAAAAGTACTATCCCTGTTGCGAAAAGAGCATAATAATGATCGCCGCGGAATGGGGCTTCAGCCATCTCTGAGGCAATACTGGCCGGCATCGGCCTTACCGGATCAAATATAGATTCCGGTATAAAAGCAGCCCCTCCTGCTACCATAAGCACAACCATTGTTTCGCCAATTGCCCTGGACATACCCAGAATTACAGCAGTGCTGATACCTGAAAGTGAAGCAGGAAGAACAACCTTTAAAATAGTCTCCAAAGGTGTTGCGCCTAATGCCAAAGAGGCTTCTCTAAGAGAATTCGGAACGCTGTGAATTGCATCCTCAGAAAGACTGCAAATAGTAGGGATAGACATAAAAGCCAGCATTAATGACGCGTTGAAAAGATTCAAACCAGTTGGGATATTAAAAACATTCTGCAAAAAAGGAGCTACAAGAACCATCCCGAAAAAACCAATAACAACGGAAGGAAGCGCAGCTAAAAGCTCAACCATGGGCTTGATAATCTCACTAATCTTTTTTGATGTTACCTCTGCGATATAGATTGCCGTGAGTATCCCGAGTGGAATTGATATTAAGGCAGATAGCAAAGTAACTGCCAATGAAGCTACAATAAGTGACAAAATTCCAAAATCAGGGGGTTCTGATGTGGGGTACCAGTATTTTCCGAAAATAAAATCTTTAACAGAAACTTCATCAAAAATTGGAATTCCTTCCATGAAAAGAAATATCATAATCATGAAAAGCATCACTATTGAAACCGATGCTACAACAAAAAAGAGTGTGTGCATAGTCCGCTCTGTAATCTGACGAGTATTTGCCATAATAATAACCAAAAATCTGTTTTTCTGGTTCCCATGCCCCAGCGTGAAAATATATACCGTCCGGGTTCCCACACTGGAGTATGGGGAATGAGGCATCTTGATCGCTCTCTAACCGTGAACTGTGAATCGTAAACCGTTACCTTATTGTTAATACAAACGCACATATCCACTGGCGGCAACGTGGTTTTGCCCCTTTTCGGGGTTAATAACATAATTAATAAAGTCAAGCGTTTCGCCTTTTGGCCAGCCATTTGTAAACATGAAGAGAGGTCTGCTTATTGGAAATGACCCGTTCAAAGTTGTCTCTTCTGTTCCTTCTATGCCATTTACTCTAAGCGCCTTTACGCCTGGGGTTAAATAACCAATTCCAATGTATCCTATAGCATATTTATTATTCGAAACAGCCTGAACTATTGCTCCATTAGAAGCCATGACCTGAGCCCTGGGAGTAATTCTTTCTTTTTTCATTACTTTCTTTTCCCATGTCTCAAATGTCCCGGAAGAAGTATCGCGTGAGTTCATAACGATCTGCAAATCAGGTCCCCCCAATTCTTTCCAGTTTTTTATCTCGCCGGTATATATGGCTTTAAGCTGATCAAGTGTAAGGTTGTTAATATTATTGCTGGGATGTACGACAGGAATGATGCTGTCATAGGCTATGGCAAAAGCAACTGGAAACACATTTTTCTCAACAGCCAACTTTATCTCTTTATCCTTGATAAATCGTGACGCGGTTGCAATATCCGTGCTTCCATCAATAAGCGCTTTGATTCCATTGCTTGACCCGCCGCCGGAAAGAGATATTTTTATATCAGGGTTCTCTTTCATGTAAGCTTCCACTGTTTTCTGTGCAATCGGCAAAACCGTGGTTGAACCCTTAATTACAAGATTTCCCGCCTGTGCAGAATTTGTCGTAATAAAAAACAAGCAGGCAATCGCCATTACGACAATAGAGTTTATCTTTTTCATATTTTTCCTCCCTTTTTAATATGGTTACCTTAAAGCTTAATTGTTAGTTTATTGTTAGAATATAATAAGATTTCCGTTAGCCCTAAAAGTTAATGACTATATCCAACTGCACACGATCCTCGTCCTTTTTCTCATCCTTGCGCTCATCGTCACGTTCGGTAAAAAAACCAGTGGCTCTGGCCTGAATATTATCGGCAAGAAAATACCTGCCATGAATATAATGTCCTTTGTTATTGGTTCCTCCGCCGTGAAAGTCGGAATCAACGAACACAGCCGGAAATGCATAATCTTCCAATACCTGGTAATGGTATTTTGCGTACCAATCCCCTTTTTTCTTTTTGTTCCCAACAGATAAGCCTACAAGCCAGCCTGTGTCACGATCATCACCCCCATATACCGCGAGATCTGCAGGGTCGCTACTATCTCCACCTGGATCGGGATCAACCCCTTTTTCCATGAGTTCATCAATATCAGCGCCTACATTTATAATGTAGTTCCCGAATATGGAAAACGGCACGGGCAGGACATCTTTTATATTAACTTTTGCCGCCAGCTCCCAGCATTTGAATTCATTGAGAAGTTTCTTGTCATTGTCGAAAATCATCTGCTGGCCGTACTTGTTGTTGTATCCTAAAAATGTGTCTGTTTCATCCAGTGCGCCGTCTTTGTCCCATTCAAGTTCATCCAGGTTCTTAAAATCGTAATAAGTGCCTGCTAACTCAAATTTTATCTTTTTGGATGGTTTGATCTGAGTGCCTAATTGAAACACAAGGAGGGTCGGATCTCTATCGCTGTCCTTTATCTTTAATTCCTCAATAAACCACTGACCCAGATTGGAAAAGATGCTGATACTGTCTGTAATGTTAAAATTGAGGCTTTCTGAAACTCCTTCAGGATTGACATCAGGATCCCAGACCAGTGGGGTAGTAAACAGGGGGTTCTTATGTTTCCCGCCTGTGATCTTAAAAAAATCAGCAGGTTGCCAGGACGCGTATGCCCTGTCGATAAAGATCTGCTTGCCTCGAGCATGTTCGTCAAAACTCTGGTTTGTGGTATTCTGATAGCCTGATCCTGAAACCAGCCTGACCCCAACCTTTGTGGTATCTGTTATTTTCGTGTCAAAACCAAAACGAAGACGAAGCCGCTCACGATTGCGGTCATATTTGTCATCCCCCTCATCCCTCCATTGAGTATCATGGCGCAGCCTCAGGTCCCCCTTGAAATCAATTTTTTCTATTTTTTCTAAAAGTTTAAAAGTTTTTTCTTTCGCCTTATCTTCTCTTGCTTCTCTTGCTTCTTCCTCGGTAATAATTCCTTTTTGCTCCAGGATGTCCGCCAGGTCACTTCCCCTGGCCTGGAATCCGGTCAAAAGCACAAAACTCAAACAAAGTAATAGACTTAAGTGTAATCTTTTCATCTGTTTCCTCCTGTTAAATTTAATTTTTTTCCACCCATTCTCGGATAGAATTTAATCTTGAGTTATCGGCTATTCTTATATCTATCTGTTAGAACAAAATGACAATTGTGTTAGATTTTGGTTAAACCTGAATTGAAAAAGACAGGCATCGAGAATAAAAGTGTTTCGAAAAGTTTTAAACGGAGAAATTTAAGAAAAGGGGGAAGGTGGATGTCAACTCAACCGTGGGTACAGTATTTGACATGAGATGTGTGATAGTCATACACAAGTTGATCAGCCTGGCGGTAGCAAATGTCCGGTAAAATCTAAGGAACCTCCCTGAAATCGGTAATCTCTACGCCCTCTTCGTCCCTCAAAAGCGCCCTGGCATTCAGAATGGCCTTTTGCATATCCTCTTCCGGGGTGTTTGAAATCCTCCCGTGTCCTGGATAGAGCTCGTTTATTTTTCTTGTCTCCAACAGATTGATTGAATTGATATAATCGCCAACACTTCCAGACTCGCCAATATAGGAAAGTGTGCCACCGGCAAATAGAGTATCCCCTGTAAAAAGGATCTTTCGGGTAAATTCATAAATGCAAATTGAACCGGAAGTATGCCCGGGTGTATGCACTACTTCCAGGATGTAGTTCCCGAGATCAAATCGAAATCTGTTTTCCAGCCAGAGATGAACTTTAAGAGATGGCTCGTTGAGATCGCCGGATTTATACATGGTAACGTATCTATCTTCAACGGTAATCTTGGTAGCAGCAAAGCGATGGGCAGCAATCAGGGAATAATCCTGGAAATAACGATTGGCTCCAATATGATCAAAATGTTCGTGGGTATTGATTACTATATCTATATCTCTGATCTTGAGTCCCAGTGTAAGCAAGGATTTTTGCAATTTTGAGAAATTTTTATCCACTCCTGAATCAATGAGAACATTCTTATAATCTCCCCTGATCAGGTAGCTGTGGCTGCTGGTATCCTCTCCCTTGAGCCGGAAAATGTTAGGCTGCAATTCTATTATCAGGTCATCTTTTACCATAATTTCTCCATTCACTCTTTTTTGCGCCTTCTTCATCCTCATAAATCTTAAAGAACTGATCCATGCGATTTTCCTTAAAATAGTTTAGTATCTCCAGCTTCAAGGAACATAGCTTTAAGCATCCTCCGAGAAGGTCAATCTCCTTTTTCATACCATTTAAAACTCCCAGAAGGGTGATTGGTTCAAACTTCTCTAACTCTTTGAAATCCATAATTACTCTTATGCCTCTTTCCTTGAGATAAGAGGAAAGGATACTTTTGACCTGAAGAGCCTCATTCTTTTTGGGTTGACCTGAGATTTTTACAATAAAAAAATCGTCGTCCTTTACTATATGATATTTCATAACTCGTTTGTCCTCTTTTGTTTGTCTTATCTTTAACCTTTATTTAAGAGCGTTGGCCATAAATTATACCGCCTGCAACAGCAGTGATTGGCGCTACGGTCACAAGACCGAAACTTCCAACGATTGTGTTTAATATTTCAGCAGCCACAAAGTTTATGTTGAAAATGTTTATAAGCGGAACTCCCTTTTTTTTCTCCTCGCTAATGAAATATGATTTATGTTATAAAACCTGTTCCAACACCTCAAGCATTCCCTTGGTAGTGATTTCCAGGGTGGACTCATT
>Ga0255373_1142_pt1 | contig 14909 bp, 9 predicted proteins | sample ANMaggSeSYBR01E5_FD_182093 | JGI IMG/M metagenome (GOLD analysis project Ga0255373, IMG submission 182093) | Sediment cell enrichment communities from methane seep in Santa Monica Basin, California, United Staets - ANME aggregate JGI... | ecosystem: Environmental > Aquatic > Marine > Cold seeps >... | reverse complement strand
GTTCCGCTGATCTCCTGGCTTTTTGGCGCCGCAGTGGCGGTGGTACTGGAACATGTGCTGGGCGACTCCCTGACCGAATTGCTCCGGTTGCCCAAGATACCCGTGCTTTTCGGATTTGTCATCATGCTGAAAAAACCGCTGATGATTCCTGGTGCCGTGGTCTACTTGATGCTGATTTATATCGTGCCAATTATTGGCGTGGCCCGGTTGACAGCGCGAATCGCCAACTGGTTGGCCGGAAAACTGATGAATATTCATATCCTGTTTTCCGCGGCCATCCATCTGTGCCTGCTTTACGCAATTTTTCATCATTGGTCGGATATCAGCGCATACCGCCTGCTGATCCTCAAGCTCACGCTGATTTCCATCATGCTGACTTTGAGCTTGAACGTAATCAACGGGTACATGGGGGAATTTTCCTGCTCCCACCCTGGATTCATGGCGTTGGGCGCATATGCTGCCTCGGTGTTTACCGTTGTCCTGTTCGCCAATGACAAGCTGTTCGGTAAGGCATTGCTCCCGGCCGCGCTGGGGCCCTGGCTGTTTCCCGTTGGGCTTATAATCGGTGGAATCGTGGCCGCCCTGGGCGCGCTGGCAATTGCCGTTCCATCGTTTCGCACGCGGGGTGATTACCTGGCCATAATCTCGCTGGCATTCCTGTTTATTGTAAAAAGCATGATCGAAAACCTGGAGATTATCGGTGGCCCGCGCGGGTTGAGCAGCCAGCCGGATTATGCCAACCTGCCCACAGTGTTTTTATGGACAGTGGCCTGTGTATGGATCATCAACAACTTTGTGCGCTCCATCCTGGGCAAGGCCCTGAACGCAGTACGCGACGATGAACTGGCTGCGGATGCCATGACGGTCAACACCAGGCGCACTAAAATCGTGGCATTTCTGTTCGCCGCGTTTTGGGCCGGCGTTGCCGGTGGGCTGTTCGCCCATGTGCTTCGATATGTAAACCCCGCAACTTTCGGACTCCAAAAACTGGCCGAGGTGCTGGCTATGGTTTATTTCGGGGGACTCAACTCCGTGTATGGCTCCATCGTGGGTGCCGTCAGCCTGAACCTGCTTGGCGAGGCACTGCGTCCGCTGGAACTGTGGAAATGGATTATCATTCCCCTGATGCTTATCCTGGTGATGATCTTCCGCCCTACCGGCCTGATTGCGTTCCGGGAATTCGATGTCCGGGAAGTACTCAGCCCAAAACAGAAAACTTGAAACAAGGTAGACCATGCTGCTTCAGATTAAAAACATGACCCACTATTTCGGCGGACTACGGGCCGTTCACGAATACAACCTGGGCATCGATCCGGGCCAGATTATCGGCCTGATCGGTCCTAACGGCGCGGGCAAAACAACGATTTTCAACCTCATTACCGGGATTTACCAACCCACAGAGGGTACCATCCACCTCGAGGGCCGGAATATCGTCGGGCTGCAGTCCCACCGCATCGCGGCCGCCGGACTGGGACGAACCTTTCAGAACCTGTGTCTCTGGCGCCATATGACGGTGTTGGAGCACATTAAAATGGCCCGGTATTCTCGAATAACCTATGGATTGATCGGTGCTTTTTTCTGTACAATGAAGCGCCAGATGGAGGAAGCGGCCGCCGAGGAAAAGGCGTTCGAACTCATGGAGATGGTCGGCATCGCGCAGTTTGCTGGCCAGATGGTGATCAACCTGCCTTACGGCGCACAGAGGCGGGTGGAACTGGCCAGGGCTCTGGCTACTGAGCCGAAAGTGCTGTTTCTGGATGAACCAACGGCCGGTATGAACCCGGAAGAGTTGATCCAGATGATGGAAATCATTCGAATAATGCATAAAAAGCTGAACCTGGCCATCTTCCTGATCGAGCATCGGCTCAAAATGGTTATGGAGCTTTGCGAACGGATTCAGACCCTGGTGTTCGGCGAGATCATCGCGGAAGGGACGCCAGATCAAATCCAGAACAACTCCAAGGTGATCGAAGCTTACCTGGGCAAGGAGACGATGGAAACATGATGCTATCCGTGGAAAATCTTCAGGTATCCTACGACCGGATCATGGCCCTGCACGGGATCAATTTCTCCATTGACGAGGGGGAGATCGTGTGCATAATCGGGGCCAACGGTGCCGGTAAAAGCACGACCTTGCGAGCCATCTCGCGGTTGATCCCGGCAAGGCCGGGTACAAAGATGGAATGGCGTGGCGAGGATATGCTCAAATACCCTGCGGACAAGGTGGTGAGCCGGCTAGGCATTTCCCATGTGCCCGAGGGCAGGCGCCTGTTCGGCAATTTGACCGTGCTGGAAAACCTGAAACTGGCTACCTTTGCCAGGAATGACCCGGACGGTATCGAACGGGACATGAAACGGGTCTTCTCCATCTTTACCAGGTTGGAGGAACGGGGGGACCAGAAGGCCGGGACATTGAGCGGCGGGGAGCAGCAAATGCTCGCCATTGGCCGTGCGTTCATGAGCGGTCGGAAACTGATGCTCCTTGACGAACCATCCATGGGACTGGCGCCACTGCTTATGATGAAGGTGTTCGAGGCGTTGAAGGAAATCAACCGGGAGAGCACCGCCATCCTGCTGGTGGAGCAAAACGCGCGTCTGGCGCTCCAGTTTGCCCAGCGTGGTTACGTGCTGGAAAACGGGAACCTGGTTTTGGAAGGGCCAGCGGATGAATTGCTCGCCGATCCGGAGGTGAAGAAAGCCTATCTGGGAGGATAAGCGGTAAACACGAGTCTCATGAATTGATAAATTTTTTTTAATCAGCCGCACAGTTCGTTCAGCTTCAGCAGCCGCAAACTTTAAGCTGATTATTTCAAAAAATGTATAAACTTACATGAAACAACACTTTCTAAAAGCGGCACAGTCCTGGCTGTCTGCTGAAAGCCGTTATTATTTGGCGTTTCCGATAAAATCTGATGCAAACGATTCTTTTAAGGGACCTACAATTGGCTCTAAATCAGATAAAGGAACGATGCTAACGGATAGGCTATTTTGTTCTGCCTGCTTCCTAAATACATCCTCGGCAATAGAATTTTCCGTCAATATTAACTTTTCAGCCCATTGATTCTTAGCCTCCCACGCTTTTTTAAAAAGAGCTTCCACATCTTTTTCATGCGGGGCTTCATTTGTTACCCTTGATAATACATGCCCAAATACATAACAGCTAGCAGCATCTATAAGCACGTAAATATCGTAGGGCTCATCCTTTACAAACAAGAAGGCTTCATTGACCCTGACCACAATCCAAGCTTCATTAACACGAAATTGATCGGGAGTAAGCATATTAAAAATTCCTTTTCTGAAAAATATTTATTAACGAAAAGCTGAGGGGGGCGTGAAGCGCGCCAGCATTTTCACGTCCCTCTCCCGATATACACATCAATTCCGAAATTACCAAGAAATTTTACAACTTTAGCATATGCATCCGTGATACTTTCGGCCTTAATAGAATGAATTTCTGGCATGTTACATAGCAATCCCCTTCTTTGCAAGAGATTGCTTCGGTCATGCTTCACTCGTAATGGCATGAAAAGTGTAATTTGGAGGGTTTTCGTAAAGAAGCATCGTTCATTTTATAAAGTCTTGAACATAAGTGCATAGTAGGGAAGAAAAGTCAGCCTGGTTTTTCCGATCTTAATACTTTTTTTCAAATCGAGGTTGATTATATAAGCTTCCCCAATCCAGCCAATCGGTTGACCCAAATCAGGGTCAACAGCTTGACAAGATTTGCGACATCCATTACAAATCTATGACAAAAAGGTCTTGCAGGCGATTATAGATACCGGCAAGATATATTGATTTGGCACAACAGTCTAACCATTTACTATTTTACCTGTTACTACCCATGATAGAAGCTCCGTGCCTGGGGACTTAAGCAGAGAGGTTTTGGATGCGCCTTGATGAGAGACTCATAGAGGAGAGGACAACAGACGACAGGATAGATTTCCATGAACATATCTTGAGAGTCGGGAAAGAAGCTTCGAGTTGGCTTGAAGGCATAGAGAAGAACGGCGTAGGTCACTCAAAAAGACTGGAAGGTTACCTGGACCAACTTATTCCGGACGAGTTCAAGAAAAAGCTCAAACCCGCCGAGATATTTATCCTCCTCTATGCTGTCTATCTGCATGACATCGGCTACAGGGATGAACAAGGCAAGATAGAATCCCGCGATCATCCCTTACGAAGCAAGAAGTACATATTAAAAGACCCTCAAAAATATCTCTTTGACCAATTTTCTCCCATGAATGAGGGAGAAGCGCCCAGGGCGGCCCAGGCGGTTGCCGAGGTGTGTTATGGGCATGCTCATGAATCTGTTTGCCCTCTTCGGGATATCCCAAATGATTTTGGAGATTTCTGTCTGTGCAAGGATCCCATTAACCTCCGGCGGCTTGCAGCGCTGCTAAGGCTCGCGGATGAGATGGATCAGGCCTATATACGCTTAGGGTACTTGAGAAATAGTATCTCTCTACCTGCAATTAGTCCGGGTATAGTCAGAATGCACTGGAGGGGCGATCTGAGTGTTGGGGAAGCCCTTAGTGATCTGGTACAGGGAATTAACGAAATCCTGCAGCCCGTGAATGACTTGCTCACTGAATGGGGCTTCCCTAAAACAACAGTAGTATTAGAACCATTAGTGAAGAAACCGCCGCCTCCACCCCAGGAGCAAATAGACTATAAGAAACTCATCCCCAAAAACTATATTCCATCTAAATGCCACGATGAAAAGGGGGGAAACAAGGGCCTTCTTCACAATTATGTTCTTGAATGGTTAAACGACCCCAAACGAAAGCTCCTGGCAGTGCTTGGTGACTACGGCATCGGCAAGACCTCTTTTTGCTATAAATTTGCCTGTGATATGACTGGATCTGAATACGTACCCGTTGTCGTCAATCTTAAGACTGTGAAGGCAGAAGGGTGGCGCGATATCCAAAGGGAAGTAAGAAGCAGAGCCGGAGACAGCACCCAAAGCCCCGTGCTTATCCTGGACGGTTTTGACGAGTTATCGCGGACCTTTGATAAAGAGACCGTACTTAAAGAGATCGAAAACCTCTCAAAGACTACTCAGGAATACAAAAAGATGATCCTGACAAGCAGGACGCAGTTCTTTAGAAGTGAAGAAGAGGAAAAGGAAACACTTGTTCGGAAGGAGTTCCATGAACGAGGTCCTCGTTCTATGACATACCCTCGTTTTGAGATAATATATGTCTCATTATTCGATGATGAGCAGATAAGACAGTATCTTGATTTTTGTTTAGGCAAAGCGGGGTCAGAAAAATTCTGGAACGAAACGGTGGAGAAGGTTTTTGATGTCAAAGACCTGGCCAGACGCCCGATATTGATTGATCTCATAGTCACTGATCTGGATGCCGTACAAAATATAGCGGGAAAAGTAACACCGGGCAAGATCTATCGCATTGTCACAAAAAGGTGGCAGGAGAGGGAAGAGCAGCGGCTTCCACCATCTATTGAGCTGCACCACAAGGAAGAAAAAATACCCAAAAATATTATCCTGTTTATGGAGGAACTGGCATATTGGATGTTTACGCGGGAAAAAGACCGGCTGCATTTCAATACTCTGAAGGACGCCATAAATAAGTATTTTGACAATAAAACAAAAGAGATGCTGAGATTATCCCTCGACAATCTCGATTATCAGATACGCAACTGTACCTTTCTCAGCCGCAATGAGGCCGAGGGTTACTATGCCTTTGCCCACCGCTCCTTTATCGAATATTTTGTTGCCAAGAAACTTGCCAGGGAGATACCGGAAAATAAGGCTCAAGAGATAAGAATCACGGATGAAACAGCCCTTTTTGTGTCGGAACTCATAGACCCCTCGGTCTACGAAAGGATTGAACCACCTCAAGGCGTCAAGATTCCCAAGAATATGACCTACGTTCTGCCCGGACAGTTTATTATGGGTGAGAAAAATAACCTTCTGATAACGAGTTTAAAAAAAGGATTTTTTATAGATAAGTATCCCGTAACCAATGCCCAGTTCTGCGCCTTTCTCTATGAGCGGGGCAATCAGCAAGAAGGTGGCAGCGAGTGGATTAATCTGGAAGGAAGCCATAAAAACGAGAGATACCACATAAGAAAGGATGGCAATCGTTTTGTGGCAGAACCTGGCTTTGAACAGCATCCGGTTATTGGTGTGACTTGGTACGGGGCGAGTGCGTATGCCGAATGGGCAGGAAAGAGGTTACCTGCAGAAGAAGAATGGGAGAAGGCAGCCAGGGGGATAGATGGGCGGGTTTATCCCTGGGGAAATGAATATGATAAGGACAAATGCAATACCTATGAATCGGAAATTGGCCTTACCACGCCAGTAAAAAGTTATAAGGAAGGCCTTAGCCCTTACGGCTGCTTAGATATGGCGGGAAATGTCTGGGAATGGACAGATAGGTGGCACGACGAAGGGAAAGAGGACTCCAAAGTGCTGCGGGGCGGTTCTTGGTATTTCGGCCGGAACATCGCCCGCTGTGCGAACCGCAACAGGTTCCTCCCGGAGGACTGGTACAACTACATCGGGTTTCGTTGCGCCTGGACTTTATAATCCTTTGCACTTTTACCCTTTGCTGCCAAAGGCGGTCGAAGATCTTGACCATAAAGATATCCAGTTTTTTGAGTGGAACGGCTTATTCGCCCGCTCGTTACGTTATTTTATTAACCCTTCCTTGCGTAAGATGGACAAAATTTCGTTATCAGTAATGGTTGCTTTGCTGGGTTTGATATATATTGTCAATAAACGCACCTTTTCGATCTCATCTGTGACATAGCTGATGATTCGATAACCGCTCCTCTTTCCTTTTGTAAGATCGGAACTCCCAAGTCTGATTTTGTAAATTCCTTTGCCCAATGCTTTCCCGCTCTTGGGGTTACGCTTAAGCCTTTTGCTCAAGTCTTTTAAGTCCTGACGAATATGAGGGTATTTCTTTTGTAAAGTTCTTACCTGGGTTTTGAACGTTTCCGTTGGAATGATTTTATAGCTCATTTAAAAATCCTTCTAACGATTGCTCTTCGATTTCACCCTTTTTTTGTCTTTTGACATCACGACATGACTGTTGCAAGCCTGTTAAGATTTGATGTTTCTCTCGAAGGGCTTCCAATTCGTCCGTCACATCCTTCCAAATCTGAAAAGGTAAAATCACTTCCTGTCTTTTACCTTTTTCGTCCGTTACATATTTAACATCTCCCAGCATTATTTCCCCCTGTTTTTTATATGTTTATATCCATCAATTCCTTGCTATCTGGCGATTTACAGAACCTGCCCCACTCCCGCCTTCGCTGTATTATAAGTCATATCATCCTTGTTCGACCATCCAACAAAGGCCATGCTCTTTTAATAACGAATTGATATTATGAATGGTATCGCATGGATTATAATTATAATATTAAAGCATGGATAGCGGTTTTGTGTCAATTTATTCTGTATTGAATATCAAACATTAAAACACTAACTCCTCAGATTTTGCAACTGAATATCAAAATCAGTTCGATAATAGAGGACATATGGGGTGTACATTGGTTTATAAGTTGATAGGGTACTTGAACTATGATATCTGTTTTTCATGTCACGCCAATCGAGTAATAGATGCGCCGGGTGTGCTTCATCATATTATTGCCAGAGGTATAGAACGTAAAAGAATATTTACGTAAAACCCAAACAGCCTGTTTTCCCTTGGCGCTGATTACAAATCATTTTCAGAACCGTTACAGATCCATTTTGTGTCAGGATGATTGGAACTGGTTCGATATATCTATTTTAGCTAATACTATTACCACAGATGGAAGTGTTGACAACTTACGATTTATTTCCCAATTAAAAAGAAATATCCTGAGTCTTTCGTATAAAAGTGTATCAGTTTTAAAACAACAGGCTTGTTTTAAACAAGGAGGTTTTTAAATGAAAATATGGCTTTTTAGAATAACTTCTGTCTGTTTTTTCATAATTTTTCTATTTTTCTCTATAAGCTGTAATGATAAATCACCATCAAATCAAGTCATCGTAGTAGGCTCTCAATGGTATGGTCATATTCCTGTATGGATTGGCATAGAAAAGGGAATATTTAAGAAATACGGTTTTGACGTTAAATGGCAGTTTATTGGAAAGAGCATGGATCGGTTAAATGCTATTTCTTCAGGAGAGGCTCATTTTGCCAGTTTAGGGGAAATCGCCATGCTCAGTGCAATGGCGCAGGGCAATACACGTTTTTACTGGGTTGGTAATCAGGATATTGCACCTGGATTTGAGGGGCTTGTTGCAAAGGAGGGGATAACGTCATTTGAGCAATTAAAAGGAAGAAAAATCGGCTTTCCCTTTGGCGCATCTGTTGATATTACATGCAGGCTTCTTTTAAAACAACATGGCCTTGATCCAAACAAGGATGTTCGTTTAGTCAATCTTGAAGTCGGGGATGTTCCTTCAGTATTTCAAACAGGTCGAATAGATGCAGCGATAATCTGGGAGCCAGGCTTTTCACAACTTGCATCTATTGATGGTGCAACAGTTCTGGGAATGGATACGGATACGGAAGTTTATAAAAAGTTTGGTACCATGACCGGTCCTGATGTTCTGATAATCAATAAGGCATGGAGTGATGAGGATCGTTTAAGAGCCAAAAGGTTTATGAAAGCTTATTTTGAGTCTTTGAAGTGGGTTGATTATAATTCAGAGGAAGCGGTTAAGTTGATCCAGGGAAAATATATTAACCAGGATTTAAGTCTTATTCAGAAAAATATAGAAAAATTCATCTGGCATGATATTGAAGACCAGAAGCGTATTATGACTGATAATGGTATATTTGGTCAGGCAGATTATATTCTCCGTATTCTTCATGAGGATATGAAAGTTATTCCAAATAAACCTGATTTTCGCAAATGGGTTAATCTTGATATTCTCTCTTTTTAGGGCTGTTAAAATAAATAAAAGTAAGGGGGAATGACAGGTGGAAGGAAAAGAACTTGGTTTATGGCGCTCTTCTGTTATTGGAGCTATAGGGTTACTCGTTTTTCTTAGTATTTGGGAAGCTCTTGTGAGAACAAATGTTATTGATCCCTTTTTTTTGCCGGCGCCAACCCAGGTCATTGATAAAGCAATTCAAATGACTACTGATAGAGATGCGGTTTTATTAACAGACATTAAAATAAGCGCAACAAGAGTGCTGACAGGGTTTTTATTGAGTGTTCTTGTAGGTGTACCTGCCGGGTTGATTATGGGGATGAACTCAGTTGTTCGTGCTGCAATAAATCCGATTATTTCAATAATTCGACCTTTGCCCGCATTAAGCTGGATCCCCCTGTCTATGCTCTGGCTGGGTATTGATGAGCAGCAAAAGTATGCAATTGTTTTTATGGGGAGTTTTGCTTCCATTTTAGTTTATACCACAGATGCAACCATGCGTGTGGATCCCACTCTTCGACGAGCTGCCATGAATCTTGGTGCTTCACCACTACAGATACTTCGTTATGTTATTCTCCCTGGAGCATTGCCGGACCTGTTAACAGGCCTTAAGGTTGTTCTTGCTATTGCATGGACATGTGTTATTTCAGCCGAAATGGTTGGCGCTAATAGTGGTTTAGGATTTCGAATCTGGACTGCTAAAGAATGGTCTGATACCGGTCAGGTTCTTGTGGGCATGATTAGTATCAGTGTTACAGTGCTGGTATTGGATATTCTTTTTCGCGGGTTAGAAAGAGTGCTTTTGCCCTATCAAAGGAAAACTTCCGGAACATGAGCGAAGCATTAATTAAATTTGATAATATAACAAAACGCTTTTCTTTACGTAAAGGTGATATTGTAGCAGTAAAAGATTTCTCCCTTGAGATTAAAAAAGGTGAAATATTAACAATAGTGGGGGCTTCGGGATGCGGCAAAACAACTCTCCTTAACATGGTCGCAGGATTTTTAACTCCCAGTTCAGGGAATATTTTACTTGACGGGCAGCCTATAACAAAAAATTGAACCGCGATGCGGTATGATTTTTCAAAATTATGCCTTATTTCCATGGCTGAGTGTGAGAAAAAATGTTGAGTTTGGGCCTAAAATAAACGGCGTTTCTAAAAAGGTGCGAAGAGAGGAATCAGCTAAGTACAAAGAAATGGTTGGCTTAAAAGGATTTGAAGATGCCTACCCCGGGGAGCTGTCAGGAGGAATGCGCCAGCGTACTGCTCTATGCAGGGTGCTGGCAAATAAACCTGACATTCTGTTGTGTGATGAGCCTTTTGCGGCTTTGGATGCAATGACGAGGCAGATCATGCAGCAAGAGCTTTTGAGAATTGTCAATGAATCGGGACAAACTGTGCTTTTTATAACCCACTCTATTGACGAAGCGCTTATTTTAAGCGATAAAATTGTTGTTATGTCTGTTCGACCAGGAACAGTCAAAGATATCTATGACATTGAACTCCCCCATCCCGGAAAGGTTGAGGTTCAACTCACTGATGAATATCTAAAATTAAAACGACAGATATGGGCTATGGTTGAAGAGGAAGTAAAGATATCGATGAAGATAGTTTCGAGTTAACTATAGACTTTCAGATAATTAATTTCACCGTGTTGTCAGTCGTAGACGTATAACTAATACGCCTTTCTCCTTCTGGCCTTGTGAAATTAATTATCTGAAAGTCTATACAGATGTACAGATGGGGTCTATGTTTGACCCTTTATTTTTATACAAAATCCCGCCATTAACGTAAGCGTTCACTGAACATTGAAATTAGAAATTAGAAATTTGGCCTTCATGCTTTTGTACTGTTGATGAACGTATTCAATTTTGGGCCGAGTTTTTCAACTATTGCTTTTATATTTGCAGCTATGCTGTCAGACGGTCATATTATCTGATAGCCCACGGTGTTCTGAACCTTTCATCTCTCCCTGATTTCTACTTTCCAATTTCAAGTTTCAAGCCGTGAACAGTAAATATAGGTTCTCTACAAATTTGTAAATATTATATTTTTTACTTACAAATTTGTAATATTCTATTTTATCTCTTTCACGCCAATATTCACATCTTGCTGAATTAATAGATTTTATTGTTGGTATATTTTTTTGGTATATTTGTTGCTAATACTTAAATAAACAAAGTCTATTAAACTTTTTGGGGACAAGACTATTGCTCGTAACAAACATGAAAAACAACTATGACCATGCTTCAAAGATGCTGCAGAAAAAGAGGGATCGACTGATTTCAGGGTTTTTAAACAAAAGAGACCCCCTTTTTTTGGAGCATAATGCCAGGATTTTAGACGATTATTTTCGTGAAAGTTTTGAGAGAAGTGAAGTCGGTCCTATAATGCGTATAAACAAGAATCCTTATGCGATCTTTGCCCTTGGCGGCTATGGAAGGGAAGAACAGTGCATTCACTCGGATGTTGATCTTCTTTTTCTTTTTGAAAAAAATGTTCCTGATAAAACCGAGGATCTTATCAAGGAGATTCTTTACCCGCTATGGGACATCGGTCTTGATGTAGGACATGCTACTCGCTCAATTAAGGAATGTGTTAGTCTTTCCGGGAAAGACCTGGAGGTGCTGACTTCAGTTTTGGATGCCCGTTTTATATGCGGTGTATCCCTTTTGTATTCAGAACTTATGGAGCAAATCCTAAAAAAGGTCATTATCAAGCGATCTGACAAAATCATTAATCGGCTTATTGAAAGCAATCTTCAGCGCCATGATCGTTTTGGGGACTCTACTAATTTGCTTGAACCAAATATTAAGGAAGGGCAGGGGGGATTGAGAGATTACCACACAATGCTGTGGATTGGCCGGATAAAATATAATATCAAGCAGCCAAGAGATCTCGAGTATTATGGCTGCCTTTCGTACGATGAGTTTAAAATTTTATCAGAAGCCCTTTCTTTTATATGGGAAGTTAGAAACCGATTGCATTATATAGCCGGCAGAAAATGTGATCAACTGTATTTCGAGTATCAGACAGAACTGGCCAATGCCCTGAATTTCAGAAAACAAAACGGGCTGCAGCCAGTAGAAAGATTTCTATCAAAATTGCACAGTCGGATGGAGGTTTTGAAGCAGCAATACTTGATGTTTATTGGTGAACAAGCTTACACAAAAAAGTCAAAGCTTTCAAAAAAACTCAATCCACAAACTCAAATAAATGGTCTCGAAGTTAAGAGGGATATGCTTAATTTTGTTTCTTCCGAGGCTATACTGGATTCTCCGGATTTGCTGATAAAAATATTTGAAGAAAGCGCTCGCCTGCAAGTTCCATTAAGTTCTGAAGCAAAGCGGCTGTTAAAAGAATTTATATATTTGATTGATGATGATTTCAGAAACGCTTCATTTGCTTTAAAATCTTTTGAAAGGATTTTATTTGCTCCGCCCACAACAATTGATGTTTTGAATGATATGTTAAGCACAGGATTTTTAGTGCAGTTTATACCCGAATTTAAAAATATTGTTAATCGAATCCAGTATGATGAGTATCATATCTATCCTGTTGCAAGGCATTCGTTACTTACCGTAAAGACAATAAAAAAATTCGGTATGCCTGATGAAGATAAAGCTGGAAACCAATTGTGTGGAAGTCTGTATAAAGAGCTTTCCAGTAAGAGATTACTGCTTTGGGCAGCTCTTTTCCATGATATTGGGAAAGGAGAACCGGCTGGGGGGCATTCACAGAAAGGAGCAAAAATCGTTAAAGATATACTTAAAAAAAGAGGTTTCAAAAAAAGCGATATAGAAACCATAATATTTTTAATAAATGAACATTTACTTCTTATTAAAACTGCGTCCAGAAGAGATCTAAATGATGAGGGGACAGTTATTGCCTGTGCCGGAAAGATAAAGGATATAGAGCGCTTAATAATGCTTTACCTTCTGACTGTTTCAGATTCAATTTCTACCGGTCCAAAGGCCTGGAATGAATGGACATCAGCACTTTTAAGAAACCTTTTTCTTACAGTGCTGAACATTTTGAAAAAAGGTGAGCTGGCAACAGGAGAAGCTGTCGAGACAGTTAATAAGAAAAAAGAGGAAATTTTATTATCTGCATCTTTGCTGCAGGAAAAGCAGAAATTAGAGCGGTTTTTTGAGGTAATGTCGCCGAGATATCTTCTGTACACTTCGGCACAAGATATATTGGAACATATCAGGCTTTACAAAAAACTTGGGGATACCGATTTTGTCTGGAAAGTAACGCGAACCTCTGATTCTAATACAAGGGTTGTAACGATTTGTGCAAAAGACCGTCCAGGCTTATTTTCAAAAATTGCCGGAGTATTTACTTTGAACAGCATCGATATTCTGGATACTCAGGCATATACATGGCGAAATAATATAGCCCTTGATATTTTTAAAGTTAAACCACCCCTTGATCAGATTTTTGAAACCGAGCGATGGGATAAAGCGGAAGAGAATCTCAAATCTGCTCTATCAGACGAGTTGAATCTTACAGAAGCTCTAAAGGAGAAGATGTCACCCTATCGAACCATTAGGCCCCGTACATCACAAAGACCTAACCGGATAGTTGTAGATAATGAAAGCTCCGTTTTTTTTACAATCATTGAAGTTTTTACCTATGACTTTCCAGGGTTGCTTTTCAGCATTACCGACGCTCTTTTCAGGTGCGGGCTGGATGTATGGATCTCAAAAATTTCTACGAAGGTTGATCAGGTCGTAGATATTTTTTACGTCAGAGATTTTGATGGCCAAAAGGTTGATTCATCCGACCAGGTGGCGGCGATAAAGGATACAATTGCAGAAGTGTTGCCGGAAGGGGGATAATGAGTCCCGGTAAAATAGAAAATCAAAAGGAAGGCAAAAATTTATGATTAATACAGGCGATACAGCATTTATGCTTGTTGCAACAGCTTTAGTTATGTTGATGACACCAGGTTTAGCTCTTTTTTACGGTGGGCTGGTTCGTTCCAAAAATGTGCTGACAACTGTTTTACAAAGTTTTTTATGTCTTGGCATTGTATCAATAATTTGGTTATTATATGGATACTCTCTTGCTTTTGGGCCGGATATTGCCGGAGTAATCGGCAATTTTGACTGGATGTTTCTAAGAAATGTTGGACTTTCAACTGGTCCTTACTCCCACAGCATCCCACATCTACTATTCTGCGCATTTCAGCTTATGTTCGCTATAATCACACCAGCACTTATTACAGGAGCATTTGCAGAAAGAATGAAATTTTCAGCCTTTATTCTTTTTACAGTTCTTTGGACAACATTTGTATACTTACCTGTATGCCACTGGGTATGGGGCGGTGGCTGGCTCGGAAATATGGGTGCACTTGATTTTGCCGGAGGAACGGTCATTCATATTAATTCCGGAGCAGCAGCATTGGTTGTCGCTGTTATGATAGGCAAGAGAAAGGGCTGGGGAAAGGAAGCATTTTTGCCGCATAATCTTCCTATGACAGTTTTTGGTGCCGGCATACTGTGGTTTGGATGGTTTGGCTTTAATGCGGGCAGCGCTCTTTCTGCCGGTAAAATAGCAACTATGGCTTTTATGACCACTCAGATAGCTTCAGGGACAGCAGCGGTTTCCTGGGTGGCTACAGAATGGATACTTCGCGGTAAGCCTACTGCACTTGGTGCAGCTTCCGGGGCGGTTGCTGGTCTTGTTGCCATAACACCTGCAGCGGGATTTGTTGGGCCGGTATCAGCACTTATTATAGGACTTATTGCAGGTATTTTATGCTATCTTGCCCTGACATTGAAAAACAAATTTGGTTATGACGATGCTCTGGATGTTGTTGCTATACATGGAGCAGGTGGATTATGGGGCGCTCTTGCGACCGGGCTGTTTGCAACTACTGCGGTTAATCCCGATGGAGCTGATGGATTGTTCTTTGGAAATCTGAATCAATTTGTCATACAGTTTGCAGGTGCGTTTGCTGCAATTGTATTTTCTATTACAGTGACGGCAATTATTGTTAA
>Ga0255373_1139_pt1 | contig 14959 bp, 12 predicted proteins | sample ANMaggSeSYBR01E5_FD_182093 | JGI IMG/M metagenome (GOLD analysis project Ga0255373, IMG submission 182093) | Sediment cell enrichment communities from methane seep in Santa Monica Basin, California, United Staets - ANME aggregate JGI... | ecosystem: Environmental > Aquatic > Marine > Cold seeps >... | reverse complement strand
TCAACGACCTCGGACTGCTTCGCAAAGTCCGGGGCATCATAATGAGTGCTTGAATGATTGAAGAGGTAATGATTAGGCTAACACTATAATTAATACCATAGCATTAATTTTAAGGCAATTCTATAAGCCAAATCCTTGATATTATGATTAAAGTAACTTACTACTGAGTCTTTAGCATGCATATAGAGCTTCTTTAGCCCGATTATTCTCCGCAAAATCCTATAAATAAGTTGATCATCACATAGAGTTATGGTGGAAAATGTATACACAAGAACAGATTGAAATAATAATAAGAGATATATATCATTTTATTAGATCTCAATCACAATTGACCAAGATATTTGGCCCAAAGTATATGAGGAGTCAAAAATCAATCGAAATCGATATAACATATCGTTGTAATTTGAGATGTCCTAATTGTAATAGGTCTTGCACACAAGCACCCACCAAAGAAGAAATGAAAATAGAGCAAATAGAAGATTTTATAAAAGATAGTATAGATAACAATATAAAGTGGGAGAGGATAAGAATCCTAGGGGGAGAGCCTACTTTGCATACTAAACTTTTCGACATATTAGATCTTTTACTGAAATATAAGAATAAATACAATCCTAATATGCATATAACCATATTTACAAATGGTTATGGAAATCGTGCAAAAGAAATATTAGCAAAGTTACCAAAAGAAATAGAAATCACAAACTCATCCAAGAATTTGACTCCTCCAACTTTCTTCCATTTCAACATAGCTCCACGAGACGATATCTTATATCGTAATGTAGATTGTTCAAATGGATGTTGGATTTTAGAGGCATGTGGCATAGGTCTAACACCACATGGCTATTATCCTTGCGCGATTGCTGGAGGTATAGATAGAATTTTTAATTTTGATATAGGCAGAAAAAAACTTCCTTCACACGACGATCTAATGATAGATCAGTTAAAGACTTTTTGTAACCTGTGTGGCCATTTTAGATTTTCACTACCATCAAAGCAATTGAAAATATCACCATCCTGGAAATCGGCATACCAAGCATATAACGATAATTTATCTAAGAGTAAAGATATAAATGAAGCTCCCAACCCAGGGCAGTAGCGATGCTGCTACATCCTGGAGCCATATCAGTGAGTTTATGAAATTTGGATTGACATCCAATAGTTTTTCTTCTTACCCACTCAATCTGCATTAAATCATGAAGCAGCAATGGTCATCACAAGAGCTTATTGATCACTGGACGCTTACATAAATGGAGATAGCTTTGGCGCAGACCGGGAAAAACTTCGCTGCAAGAAAACCTATGTCATTGGGGCCAATCGGTATCGCAATCCGGATGAATATTTGCCCGCAGATATTCACACAAAACGTAATGAGTATTACGCTGAATTGGATTTATCACTTTCAGCAGACGAATTTATCGCAACGCAGAAAAAGCAGATGCAAGAGGCTTTGGATATGTTTGATCGGGGGCTTCCAAAAAACAAAAAAGTGGAAATCACAAGGAGAATGATAAGCCCTAGATAAAAGTAGCTAAGCTTAAGCCGCAGCCGGAACCCAAAAATCTGGTGTATCTTAAGGCTAAAATCGGACGGCGGTGGGGGCAACTTTTTCTATTGGATATCTTCAAAGAAGCAGCTCTACGCATTGGCTTTCCAAATCTCTTTAAGAGCCCCGCTTTTTTATAGTCATGTTAATCCATATGGGAGATTAGTATTAGATATGAATGAGCAGATTTTTATTGAGGTATAATCCAATGGCACTTGGTGACACGAACGTTTGTACTGGGACAAATAAAGTAATTGATTCTTTATGACACGGAAAATTAATAATAGAATAGAAGATAGTTTTTTCGATTTTAGACCCAAAGGATTGTTATTTGATGTTGACAAAACTTTGACTAATACTCAACGGGTACTTTCTCAAAGGACCATTTCAAGCTTAAACATGCTTAGAGATACAGAGATAAAATTTGGCGTACACACCGGAAGAAGTTATGCTATGTTGAAGAATTATATTTTGACTTTTTTCCCAGATCAATCTATGCACGTTACATCTGGTGGTGGAGAGGTAGTTACTAGAGAAGGAATAGTAGTTTGGAGCAGAAATATTGTCTCTTCAGCAGTAAGATTAATTATAGATGAAACTGAGAAACTTGGAAGTGAATACTGTTTTTCTCAAGGTGATACTTTTTATGGTTCACGAGGTATTGTAACTAAATATTCAAATCATCCTTGGAAAATTAGGACTAATATGCAAATTGATGAGGCAAATTTGGCAGCTGTTCCACTAATATCTATTGTAGATTTAAATACACAATCTAAAAACTTTTTTAAATATCTTGATGGTGTTACGGTTAAGAAAATGTTAGGCGAAAACAACCAACCTTATCTAGACATAACTCAAGGAGATGTAACCAAATTAATTGGCTCTATAGCGTGGGCTGGACTGAATGGTTTCGGAGTTGAAGAAGTTGCAGCCTTTGGAGATGCTGAAAACGACTTAGAAATCCTTGGAGGAGTAGGTTTAGGAATTGCAATGGGAAATGCTATTGAGGAAGTTAAAAAAGTTGCAAAAATTGTCATAAAACATACAGATGAAGATGGCTTGGCCCAATTCATTGAAAAACTAATCAAATTTTGAATTCAGGAACATATGTTGTTTTAGACTCTCCTAAAAACCCTTTAATAATTACTAAATTAATAATCCCTTTCTTTTTAAATACGTGTTTGAACTGAATAAAATCATGTTTATCCCAAACAGACCTATGTGCTTCCGTACTGTGCCCATTCCATGAATATTGAATATATTGTGTGGGAAATATTACAAGAATATACCTTGTTCTATATACCAAATAGTGCAATAGATCTAAGCCGTCTGATTTCTTTAAGTGCTCAATACAATCTCCTATTATTGCAACATCTGTAAGGAAATCTGGGTTTTTATCTATAAATTCTTCGATAAATTGATTATATATTTTTGTGTAATTCTTATTTAAATTAAACTCTTTAATATAGGAAATATCAGCCTCTACTCCAACAATATTGGCATCCTGTTTATGCTTTCGAATTATATCAGCATATTTTCCGCTACCCGCTCCAACATCTAAATAATTTATAAAATTATTTACCTTTATAAAATATTCTATTTCGCTATCATATGTAGGATCTGAATAAGGCATAAGTTTAATTATTAAAGTATTTATAAATTAAAGGTTTCAAGTCACTAGGGAAATCAAACCTATTGATTATAACATTTTTAGTATTAATAAATTCTCGGATGCATTTTGATAAAAATCTAAGTGAGTAATTAGTTTTTTCAAGATATTTTATATACTTTAAATGGTAATGTATTGGTAAGTCTAAGCACAAAGTTTTTGTTGTTGGCTTAAGAAAACAGTCAGGTACTTCAGGATATTCACCCGGCTCGTATGGCTTAAATCTTTTTAACACCCTCACATGAGGATCAACCATTCTTACATCATTCCAAATTGCAGGATATACATCTAAAGAATGATTTTCATCAAAAATATGATTGCAACTTACAGCTATACTGTCATAGTTATCATTAGATAGAATCTTTTCGATATGTGTAAGTAAACTACTACTCATCATTTCATCGCCATCAATTAATACCACAATATTGGGGTTATATTTTTCAAAAACCATTTTTAAAAAAGTATTTCTTATTTGCATTTCATTTGATAAATCTCTATTTCCATTACTTAAATAACTTAACATTCTTTTTTCACTCATTGGTTCAATAATAAAAATTTTTGGTAATCCATGATCCAGTGACAGATTGTTTACTATTTCTATAGTTCTATCTGAACAATGGTCATTATATAAAACAATCTCATCGATCCAAGAAATAGATCTAATCATGGTTTCAATATATTTTTCCTCGTTCCGAATAATAGAAGCCGCTATTATTTTCATCTTAATAAATTATACATATTTTCATAATCAATATTCTTTATATTTTTTTTAGAGAACAAGGATTGATATAAGCGGTGATACTTAGGAATTATTATTATAGGATCGAATTCATTGATAAACCTCTCTCTACTTCTCCTACTAAACTTATATCTAAGTTCTTTTGATTCACAAAGTGCCATGAGGGCCTTAAATGTCTGCTCGACATCACCTGGTTTAACTAAGTAGCCATTAAAGTTATCTTTAACCTGATAGGCTAAACCACCGACATTTGTAACTACAATAGGTTTTTCTTTACTCATAGCCTCGCTCACTGCCAAACAAAAACACTCCATCTTGGATAATATTACAACAATATCTGATAAGTCATATATTGTACTTAATTGGGAATAATCTATATTTCCAGTAAAAATGACTTTACTGGTAAGGCCATGAGAAAAAACAAGATCCTTGATCTGCTGAAAGTAATTCTTCCTTGTTTCAGATATTGAGTCGGTAAACGAACTTTCACCTACAAATAATAGGCAAACATTTTCGATTTTGCGGGCCAATTTACTGAAAGCTCTTACAAGTTGCTCTTGTCCTGATTTGGAATCAAACCTTTGTACGCAACAAATAACAATTGCATTTTTAGGAATACTATACGCAATGTTTAATTTTACTTTTTTAGACATCAAATCTTTATCTATTATTGGAGTAATAACTGATATCTTATTATTTTGTATACCAAAATTACGAGCAATGTCAGCATACTGAGGAATTGAAAGGATTACCTTATCTGTTTTTTGTAAATGTTTAAAAAACCATTTTGAAAGAACAGGATCGATTGATTTCAAAAGTGGTGCGTGCAAACTAAAAACAGACTTAACACCAGAAGGGATTGCGGATATTCCAAGCATTACTTGATAATCTTGAAAATGAACTATGTCAATATCGTTTTCAGATAAGGCATTTAATAGGTAGTAAGCGTAAATATCTGACAATTGCATGAATTCTGAATATCCTGGCACATCATAGATATTTTCATAATTAAACTTTTTTAGTCCATGCAAATGCTGGTATATTTCTTCTTTAAACGTTGCGTAGCCTTCATATATGTCCTTTGTTATTTCACTTTTTGGAATTATGTATTCATTAACTGGATAACTTAGGGCGACGGAAGAGTTTGCGCTTCTAGGCATTTCGAGATGAATTGCATAAAGTTTGTAATTTAAATTTGATAAATATTTTGAAAGATTTAACAGCAATGTCGATACCCCACCTATACCAGGATAAAAAGATTGGCTTGAAAAAAGTATAGACTTATTTTCTGAGTTCATCATAAGTTTCCTTTGATAATTTTGTTGGAAAAATTCTAACATCTCTGTCTTTATGTTCTATATTATTCAAAATTCCAGTTGCAATATCTGCCGGAGTATCTAAATTATAATACGATTCTCTAAATTTCTCCAAAAGATTTACCCCGCCAATTGCTTTCCTGGAAATATTTGTATTTACGCCAGCAGGTGTAACTAAAATAAAATTTATACCTGGAAATTCGGCAGACACCGATCTTAAGAATCCTGCCAATCCCTCTTTTGATGCGGAATATACTGAAAAATATTTGTGCCCTTTACAAATTCCAGCCATTGATCCCAAATGCACAATCGTTCCGCCATTATTCATTAATGGAATAAACTTTTGTGTTAATTCAATCGGACCTATCAAGTTAATTTTTATTACCTTGTTTATTTCATCTATTGAGGTTTCAGTCAAGGTTTTATAATAAGCAATTCCACTTGCATTGAAAAGAAAGTCTATATTATTGAACTCTTTTTTAATTTCTTTTACCAGTCCTTCTATTTGTTTAGAGCTGGATATATCTAGCTTATATCTGGATTGAGATGTGGAGGATTCTATAACAATAGCCCTTTCTTTTTTTAATTTTTCTATTAACGCAGAGCCAATACCGCCAGATGCTCCTACGACTAATGCGATCTTGTTTTCAAATATTCTATTTTTCATGATGAATATGAATTTTTCTAATAAATTTAGCTGGAGATCCCCCCCATAGTTCTGCTTTCCCAATATCTTTAACCACAGTTGAACCGGATGCTGTCCACGTAAAGTCATTGATGCTTAAACCTCTTCTGCCAGCTATCAATTTTGTATCGTTCATTAACCAACAAAATTTTCCTACATTTATATCTTGCTGAGTGCCAATTAAAACTTCTTGCCAGCTTAAATTTTCGTCTTCCAAAGGATGATTGTTTGTTATAAACGAAACATTGGCTCCAATTAACGTATAGTCTCCAATTTTTATCCTACTCATACCTGCCATATCAGTACTTGCAGGTACGCTTACTCCTTTGCCTATATTGATATTTTCTGGCTTCCAAACTCTTACTTTGTAATGGACGACAGACCCTTTTTCTATTTTTGCTCCTGCTAATTTTAACCATAAAGTATAGAGCTTAGACCAAATGTCTGTTGGAATTTGCCCCAAAAAACCAGATAAAAATTTTGAATCCATTTCGGCAAAAAATTTATGTAAAACATTGAACAGCCCCAATCCTTGTGATTTTTCCATAGGAGATATCTCGTATATGGGATAACTGCACCCGCTATTTAAGGGTGCTTCAACATAATTGTTGAAAGTAGGCTGAGAAGGGTAGACTAAATCTCCCATCCCGCAGTCACATACCCCGGACTTAAGTACCGAGGCCTGTAAATAATACTCTGCCTCCCGATTTTCCATTTCGTCCGTCAATGTCACGAATACTGTTCATAACCATACCCTTCTAAGTATAATAAACACAATCCCATAAAAATATTTCCAATAATAAATCCCAAAAAAAGCAGGTGTACACGCAGCTTGCCCACAGTTTCCTGGTATTCATTCCACACACAGGATAAAAATAACAAAGGAAGAGGGTGCATACGGGCGTTGCCGACCAACTGTCTGCCCTGTATCATATCTTTAGAGAAAGAGCTGGAGTTTATGCGGGAGTCGGGCGAGCCTATGGAGTTCGGGATTTTTGATTTTTATAAGGTGTTTTCGAAGGCTTTTGGTGAGGAGGATGGTGCAGGGGGTATTTGAAGGTCTCTGGACAACGTGTCAGTCCTACCCTGGCGGGACGTATAATGAGCACATATTTCATGAACCATGACCAGTTATCAATTATTAAGGATGGAATAAACTCTGGACTGGAACCAATTGATATTCTGTCAGGACTGGATGTGTTCGACCAGGCATTTTTTACAGGAGCGGACCGGATATCAGCCAGCTTGAATGTCCGCCTGCCTTCAAGGGTTTTCCAGGGCGGTGCAATGGAAATGGCATTATCAGGTGACAGCCTGGCAAAACTTGACAGTACGACTGCCCGCAAACTGATGAATTTTGCTGCTGATTTTTTAACCTGTACCTGTAAAGATTCACCCTATTGCGGATGCCCAGAGCGTAAGTTCTCAAGGAAATTACTGGATATGCGGTGTGAAGGAATGAAGCCGGATAAGATGATCGATGCCTTGACGCAGCAGTATGGAATATTTGCCTATCCTGCGGATGTGCTTGAATATCTTGAAACATCTGCCCGGCACCTTGAGGCTATCCGGAAGCTTGCAAAAGGGCAGGAGAAGCTTGAAGTGGCGGAAGAGGCAGGTAAATTATTCAAATGTATTGTCGGGTGATGTGGGAAATACAGAAATAAAACAGGCACAATCTGTCCATTCGACATTAAAGAGAGTCAACGACCACGCAATGAAATTTGCGGGGCATCATGCCCCACACTCGATTGTTTTGCATTTATTTCGGTTTGTTGAGATTATTCACTTTGATATTCATAATTATACCCTGCAGCTCTGCTGCGGTTGGGTGTGCCGGCGCAACGTTTGACTCAGTCGCAGGAGCTATTGAATAGGACATTAGACATTGAGCAGATTTGGGGCGATATTTTGCATCTGGAGGTCTGCAATTCAAGGAATGTTCCAATCGGAAAAGATATATTGTTGTTGGGAGTTATGTCATATATTCTTAGTTTTGTTTGTATAATTTATTGCACAAGATAAAATTAAGAACACTTATTAGTTGTGACTATCAAAGTTGGTTTAAACTTACGCATTTAATATTCGAAATCAAATAAAGGTTGTGGAAATGTTCTATGTCTGAAGTTTATCCTGGAATTCACCCCTCTGTAAATTTGAATAATTTTACATCTGATGAGATAAAAATTATTGATAAATTTAAATCTGAGTGGTATGTGACTCATGGTGGAGAGGAAATAAAGCTGGGTTCTAAAAGTACATATCGATATTTTCTTGTAAAGCCTTTAAAAAATTATCAAGAAATGTTCAATTTAGAAAGAGAAATAATTGTCCTTTTTAGTCCTTATGCCGTTTTTGAACCAAGAACATTAGATGCAATTGATTATATTGCAGAAAGCTTTCAATCTCTACGATTAGAAAAAGTCTGTAGCATATTAATCAGCAGAGATGAGCAAATAGAAGAGGAATTAAAAGAATTATTGAAAAATGATCAAGAATCACAAATTCTTATTCCATTCAATTACAAAGAACTTATTAAAAACCATGACCCATATTTTATTCGCAATCGTTTGAAAAAACATTTTTACACAAGAGATCTGTTTGCATTTGAAGCTCCCCTTAAAAAAGATCTTTATTTTTTTGGAAGGAATGATCTAGTTAATAAAATAGTTAATAGACATAAATCATGTGAAAATTCTGGTCTTTTTGGTTTACGAAAAACAGGAAAAACTTCAGTTATATTTGGAGTTCAAAGAACCCTTTTAAAAATGGAGGAACATTTCGTATTCATAGATTGCCAATCTCCTTCATTTCACTTAAGAAGGTGGAATCGAGCACTATATTATTTAATTTTAGAAATCACAAAACAAAACAAATTAACTTTGAACTTAAACCCTGAAGTTAAGTATACTGAAGAAAATGCAGCTTTTGTGTTTGAACATGAAATATCTAGGATTCATAAAGAACTAGGAAATAAAACTCTTCTAATTATATTTGATGAAATTGAAAACATCACTTTCAATATTTCACCTTCCAGCCATTGGAGAATGGATTTAGATTTTGTATACTTCTGGCAGAGTTTAAGGTCTACATTTCAAAAACTAGATAATGTTTTTTCTTTTTTATTGGTCGGAACAAATCCAATGTGCGTAGAATCATCTTCCATAAAAGGTTTTGATAATCCTATTTTTAATCAGTTTTCTTATGAATACATTCCTGGTTTTGATGTCAAGCAAACAAGAGAAATGGTTAGAAAGCTTGGCCGAATAATGGGTATTAGATTTGATGAGATTCTTTATTCTAAATTAACGGAAGATTATGGTGGTCATCCATTTCTCATAAGACACGTTTGTAGTATTATCAACAAAAATAGTTCTCAAGAACGACCTACAATAGTCAGCAAATTAATATACAACTCTGCAAAAGATATTTTCAAAAGAGAATATAGTAACTATATAGAAATGATTCTGGATGTATTAAAAAAATTTTATTCAGATGAATATAAAATGTTGAAATTCCTAGCTCTAGATGATTATGATAATTTTGCCAAATATGAAAAGATTTCTCCTACATATACTAATCATCTTTTAGGATATGGGATTATTGATAAATGGGACGAAGGTTATTCTTTTAAAATTGAATCTGTAAAAGATTACCTGTCAGAAAAACATTGGTATGAAAAATTAGAGCTTAGCCAAGAAGAGATGTTAGCAGAAATTTCTAAAAGGAGAAATGACTTAGAGCCTAAGTTAAGATTGATTGTTCGTAATCAACTTTTAAGTAATTTGGGAAAAGAACAAGCCAGTCAAATAGTTCTTGGTATAATGGGTGGTTGGAGAAAAATAAGATATAACGATATTTCGTACAATGATCTTTTTAATTCTAGTTTGTCAGATATCTACTTTGATGATTTAAGAAAAATTATAATAAAAAAATGGGATATTTTCAAAAATATTTTTGAGATAGATAAGACTGAATTGGATTCAAAGTTAACTGCAATTAATAAATATAGATATGATGCACATGCAAAACCAATTACTAGAAATCAAATGGCATATTTCCGAGCATCTATTTCTAGTATCGAAGAAATAACTGATAATTTTCTAACTTAATTTTATAAAAATAGCATCATTCATTCAATGGGAAAAGTGGGTCAATTTTGGATGGGAATTTTCAGGTATTGATGGATGCTGGTACCTGAGAGGTTTTTCCAGTCCTGATATTCTTGAAGAGGCCTCAATTGTGCCGCATCTGCTGGCTCGGGCGGGTAATGATGTGCCTCACTTTCCGCAGGTATCTACAAAAATTCAATAATTTCTTTTGATAGCGTTTCTGTCAATTTTATGCTCATGAGAGACTGTCGGAAAAATGATCTAACCGGGATATCTTAAATATTGTTTGAAAGCAAAACGCTATGATGAGGCGTGCTGCAATTATTTCCTAAGTTTAAATGTCTCGAAATGTGGATTTTTCCAATAGTTTCCATGAAATATTAACTCTAATAACTCTAATATCAAAAACACCGCAATTTTGTCCATAAACAACACATACTTATAAAATATAAATATAATCGGATTTTTAAAAACGCTATCAGGAAAAATAATACGAATACTCATTTGACCTGCGGAAAGTGAGATGTGCGAGGGGCAGGGGGAGATATTCCGATACTGCTGACTATGGGGGATCTGGAGCGATATGTGGGGTAGGGGCGAGTTAGGGATTTGTTTTTTGCCTTGTTGCAGAGGGTACGAACAGCGCGAAGGTTGGATTTTTGTAAAAATTAATGTTGTTTTTGGTCAACGACCCCGGATTGCTTCCTAAAATTCTGGGCATCTTAGTCAATGATCGTGTATTCAATTATATTTGGTTTTGTTTTTTATATGCTTTAAATAGGCGCAGATAATACATCATTAAATTTTTCGTTGATTTCTGCGATTATTCCACATACTTTTTTATAGTTTTGTAAAGATTCAGAATTATGTAAATCGATTCTTTGTTTTTCTTTATTTTCTTCTTTCCCCATATATTTGAGAAATGACTTAGTAGTAGTATCTTTCAAAAATTTTCTTCTTTTATCATTTAAGGTAGGTTCTCTCGCTCTTTTCAAATTATTAATGATATTTTGTCTGTAATTTTTATCCATATAAGTTGCATATTTTATCTCGTCTATATAAACTTCATTATAAATCAATTCTTCTAGATAATATTCACCAGCATATGTTAATTTTAAAGTCTGAATATTATCATTTACTATATCTTGACCTTCATAAAATGGAGATTCTATCAAATCCCAATTAATAAATAATTGAAGTACTTTCTCTACTTTTTCTTTATTGTATCCGATTGATTCCATGAATTTATATATTTCTGTAATATCTACTTTTTCCCCAAAAACTTTTATTGATTGAAGACTTCTCAACCTTATAAAATTGTTCCCTTGATAATTAGGTTCTTCGTTGTCAAAAATATTTATTACAGATGTTGTAGATATATCACCAGGCATATAATGCTGATTATTTCCACACATTATTGCCCGAAGGAAATCTCTCTCATCTAATTTATTTCTATTTTTTCTATCTTCCGTAAAAAGGTAACCTGATGATAATGCTATTCTTATCATCTTTAGCATTGCACGAATATCATGGTCTGAAAGTTTTTCTAATATGCAAATTATTTCATCACTATTTATCAAAGAATTTAGAATTGTTTCAAACTCATTTTGCAAATCTGACCGTTGTAATATGTAATGTTTGCCCGAGGGAGTATAAATATCAATTTGATTTTTCCTAGCATATTGAAATATTTTTCCAATAAAGTCTGATTTTAATAAATAGTCGATTCTTTTTTGCAGCATGATTTTAGTATCTGGCAGTGCTAAATGTAAAAATCTATAATCGAAAGCTGAGACCGGAACATGCCTGAATGCAAAGGGCAAAGTGTAGTCTCTAGCACTCATGATAGTTTGCACTTTCAATTCAGTCATTAAATTCACACTTAAACTGAAAAATTTTTCTTGTGTATTTTTATCAAAATGGTCAACATTATCTATTACGATTGAAATTTTGATACCTTCGTTTTGAAGATATCGAATTCTTGCTTTATTAAACAATTTTGTATTGCTTATTAATTCAAAAATTTTAGCAAAGAAATACTCTTCGAAGTTATTCTTTTCTTTTTTAAATTGTATAAGGTTGTTATAAGGAATCAGTTCTTGATAAAAAAGTTTTTTAGCCAGATCAATGTCTGGTGAACTAATATTAGAATATTGTGAACATAAATCTTCGTGAATTTTTTTATGTACAAATTCTTCTATAATTTCAAAAGATACATTCTCAAAATTCCCCAAGTCTTTCAAATTAATAACAATTCCAAAAATTTTGTGTTTGAAATTGTATTTTTTAATTTTTACCTTGAAATAATGGTGAATGTATGTGGTTTTACCGGTTCCAACATCACCAACTAAAAGAAATGGTTGTTGATAATCTAATGAAAATAATTCCTCTGATAAAAATTCATCTGGATTAGGAAAATCCTTTGTAGAACATATCAAAATATTTGGAATTCCAGTTGTTATCTCAATAATAAGTTCATCATCAAAGTCTCGACTTCTTACTGGACAATAGCATTCATTAAGTAGATTTTCATCATAAATTATCTCTGAAAACAATCGTGTGATTTCTTTTGAACATAAATTCCAAAAATATTTTGGTGAAGCCCTATATTTACCTTTGTGTTTTCCATCAATTATTCTCCTTTTATTCATTAAAGTTTCACCTTGCTTTTTATTTAATTGTGGTCTAAATTCGTTCAAATGGTTCAATTTCATCACTCGTGAAGTTGTAGTCTTCACGGTATTTTTCCCTCATTTTATATAACTTTTTTAATAATTCATCATCAATTTTTTTCACATTTTTAATTTTTACATTCATGTTTATACTAAGTTCATTAATTTCAGGTGTCTTTCTGAATGCTAATAATTCTTCTTTATTTTTTTCCCAGAAATCTATTATTGGTTCAATAGGCTCTGAAGAGCGTTGAACTATATATTCAATATTTATGACATATTCGCTGAAAATTTTAAAAGGATATTCTTTGGAGTCTCCTTTTAATCTGTATGCCGCGGTTTTTCCTTTATTAAATTCTTCCGTAAGTTCTTCTAACCATTCTTTGAGTTCCTTGGTTTTAATTTCTTTCTCTATTTCTTCAAAACATTGATTTATTTCATCTATTAAAAAATCATGATAAGAAAAATTATTATATAATTTAGAAAATTTTATGAGAATATCCTCTATTATCTCACTATCTCTTTTTCCAAATAAAGATTTTACAGATCCATATTGCTCATTATAGAATAATCGTTTAAGACCAGAATCAAAACCACAAGTTTCTGAAGTATATCTATGCCAAAAAATTTTTTTATTTTCAATAGCATCAATTTCGATTTTTATATGATTTATTATAGGAGTTAAAATAGCTTGCACTTCTTCTAAAATTTTAGCTCGTTCTCGGTCTTTGATCATTATTCTTGTTTGTTTTCTTACTTCATGGGCATACCATACGGTTATTAAAACTAAGGCTAATACAAGGATAATATTACTTATTGTATTGATAGCATCCCAATTTAATTGGTCAGTATTATATAAAGTTTCATTTGAAATCATCATAATATTTTATATATAGTTAATTATATCTATAAAAATATATATTTATATTCTTTTCAATTCATTTGTTTATTTCGAATCCTGAATAAATAGAATCATTTGGTTTATTAGATAATTAATCATTAAAAATCTTTAATATGCGAATATACTTCATCCGGAGATTGTCGGAAAAGCCTAATTTTCGAATATTTCAGATTTACTGTCAAAACTTGACCACGCTCAGCATAGTTCTTTGATTTTAACAATATTTCAGAGAGTTTCAATTTAGGCGCTTTCCAGATGCTTTTCCGACAATCTCTCTGATTCTAAAACTACTTACCAAATAAATATTTAAATTTTGCATCTTATTTTTAATAAAAAGTTTTTTTTAACCAGAATCCTAGCATAAATCCCCCATCCTGCAGCTCCAGCCGTTCCACCGCCAGACTACAAGTCCGAGGCACCCTCAACCTTGCATTGAATGTCCATACTTGCGATATTACACGAGTCACATACCCCGGACTTAAGTACAGAGGCCTGTAAATAATACTCTGCCTCCCGATTTTCCATTTCGTCCGTCAATGTCACGAATACTGTTCATAACCATACACTTCAAAGTACAATAAACGCAATTCCATAAAAATATTTCCAAAAATAACTCCCAAAAAAAGCAGGTGTACACGCAGCTTGCCCACAGTTCCCTGACAATCATTCCACACACAGGATAAAAATGACAAAGGAAGAGGGTGCGTACGGGCGCTGCCGACCAACTGTCTGCCCTGTATCATATCTTTAGAGAAAGGGCTGGAGTTTATACGGGAGTCGGGCGAGCCTATGGAGTTCGGGATTTTTGATTTTTATAAGGGTGTTTTCGAAGGCAAATGTGAACGAAATTGTAAGAAAATATTTAATAACAGTAGCTCTTAACCATTAATCAATGAAAAATAATTCAGTGGAAAGTGAAAAACAAAATATAGATATAAATAATTCTCATTTATCTCATGTCAATCAAAATATTATTGATTCTACCATAACAAACGACAGTCATGACACAATAACAAATTATTATCAACAACAAGAAAAAGAACGCATTTTACCGATTAATAACTTATTGAACATACTTATGCATATATGCTACTTTTTTTATAACGAGTTGGGAATAAAAAAATCAATATTTATACTAGGTCCATTGTTAATTATTAATGGAGGTTTTACCTTTAATGAAATGTTTTCCAATGATTTCACAGAAGTAAGTATTGGTTATAATATTATTGTTTTAATATCAGCATTCATTACTCTTATCATTTTAGGAATTATCCTCATTTCTTCACGATATTACGACCAAAGAACGTGTCCAAATTGTAATA
>Ga0255373_1134_pt1 | contig 15270 bp, 13 predicted proteins | sample ANMaggSeSYBR01E5_FD_182093 | JGI IMG/M metagenome (GOLD analysis project Ga0255373, IMG submission 182093) | Sediment cell enrichment communities from methane seep in Santa Monica Basin, California, United Staets - ANME aggregate JGI... | ecosystem: Environmental > Aquatic > Marine > Cold seeps >... | reverse complement strand
TTATGACTGACAAATTAAATAAAAAATTCCCTGAGGGTTCTGTTTGTAAACCTTGCTGGGAGCTTAAGTATTGCCCATATGGTGATATTACTGAATGGTTTCCTTTAATAGGTGATAAAACCGATTTAGAAGAAATTAAAAAATCATTTGATGATTGTTTGAAAAACTTTTTTAATGCAAATTTTAAAACAAAAGATGATGTATGGAATGAAATAAACAGATTTCTTTTTCTTATACCATCTCATTGGGAATTTTATTCTCAATTTCCCCCAGAAGAAATTAGTTGCAAAATGCGAGGTCATGCTTGTCCAGTATTTTTTTATCAGCACGGCCAAACCGAAACAAAAGAATATAGAAGAGAAAGTCGTAACATCCCACGAAATATAATGCTAAAAGTTGTACGAAGAGATAATCAAAGATGTCAAATGTGTAATAAATATGTGCCTGATAATGAAATTGAATTTGATCACATTATTCCTTTCTCAAAAGGAGGGCCTACGACTACAGAAAACATCCGTATATTGTGCCGTAGTTGTAATAGGAAAAAATCTGACTCTCTAAAAGAAATATTAGAAGAATAACTTTAGCTAACCTTTGGGTTCAGTAGGATGCCGTACACTGCGCGTCACCCCTGACCCAAGTCGTTACCGCGCCTTTTGATAGCTGCTATTCACATAACAAATTGAAACCCTTTAAAATTTGTGATATACAAATTCTATCTGCATTAGAATCGTCTGAATCTTAAGTTACGCAGTTGGCAAGTTATCCCTTCTCTTCTTTCCATCGATTCATCTCACCGATTAATATCACAATGTAGTACAACCAATTAAAATGATCGCAATTTTATTGACATTATTAAGATTTTAATATATTAAATTTAAATATATCCTCTCTTGAAATCGGACTTCTATTTCAATTCAATATCCATCTGGAACATCTCTTGTTCTGCTGACCTCATTCTCGATAAGTTTCTTACTATCTGATGTTTTTGTTTTGTCACTGTGATCGCTACACCCCTATTCAGGAGGTTTTTCCATGGAGAACCCCCTCAAAATGTGCATGCATTGCTTCCATTAGAATCCAGAATTCTTTTGGGAGCTTTTGAAGCGCGACGAGGGTGCATCGACCAAAAGTTATATCGAATTGACTAATAATAATAAGATAAATAATAATTTTATATCATTTAGATTATCATTTATAGAATCATAGAATTTAATTATATACTTTGCACGGCTATAAACTGCGCTTTTTGAAACGGTCAGGATTATAAGGAAAAATTAAACCACAAAGGACACGAAGGGGCACGAAGATTAGAATTAATGCTTTTTATAATTTCTTTGTGTTCTTCGTGAGCTTCGTGGTGAAAAAAACATAATAAAAAAGCTCAGATTTTGACCGTTCACAGTATAGTAATAAAAGGAGAAGAATTATGAAAGATACATTATTTCATATAGTTTCAGTGCTGCTGGTTTTTGTAGCTTTTGCAGTCTTTCCCATGTCATTGGACGCGGATCAACCAGAAAAAGACATAAAGAAGGAAAGGAATATAACCAAAATGCAATCGTATATGACATTATATCGTAATAACGGTATCGTCATGCACTATTTAGAAATATCGGCTGATGATTGTATAGAGGATGACAGTTGTGAGCCACCTAACATCATAATACCACCATACATGCAATTGAGAGTATCCCGTGTTATCGTTCCAGGTAGTAATAGAAAGAATTCGCACCCACTCCCATATTATGAAAAGGGTTACGTGATAGTAAAAGTTTATAAAAATGAATTTAAATCACCATCGGTTCCGACCCAACCAACCAAAATCATAGAAGTATCATTAAGTGATAGCAACACTTACGAATATTATTTAGACGTTATCATCGAACCAGATGAACAACCCGCTGTGTACATAGAAGCGGATGCAGACACATTTGAACATTCAAAGGACTATTTTAAGGTCATTATGGTAGGGGAGCTGGAGCCGGCCGGACAATAGAAGAATGCCATAACATAGAACATTCACATATATAGAATTATGAAGGGCCGCGGGAGAGACAGAGAACAATGGCACTGCTGTAGATACGGTACCGCCGGCTATAGACCACTTGAGCCACCTTGCCGCGTACTCTCCAAGCCGCCTCACCCTTTTGTGGGGCGGCTCTTGCTCATAAAGCCGGAGAGCCTTGGTGATGAAATTGGTTATCGTTTTCTTTGCAAGGGTGAGTCCCTGCGGCTCGAACCGGTAGCCCAGAAAATCAAAGCCTCGCTCTAACCTGCCAATTAAAGTCTTCTCCGGGTGCTTTTCCAAGTTCAGTTCGTTAAACGTCTGGTTGAGCACCCGGATTGCTTTTTTCAATTTCCATCGGGTAGGTGCTAATATCAAGATGTCGTCCATATACCGAAAATACTTTACATCCAGTTTCTCCATCATTTGATCCAGTTCCAACAAATAAAAAGCACCAAGCAAAGGTGACAATGAAGATCCCCTCGGTATTCCCTTTTTAAAATCTTGATACAATCCTCCCCATTCCACACACCTGTTCAAGAACTGCCATACGTAGCCAATAATTGTCCGGTCTTCAATATAATCGTGCAGTTTCATCAGCATGGTATAATGATCTATGGAATCATAATATGAATGCACATCGGTTTTGCAGAAGAACTTGTATTTCGGAAGTTGCTTCATCACATCCCGAACAGCACCTTTTAATCCTCCATACCCCTTGAGATGATAACAGGTTTTTAGCAGAAACGGTTTCATTTTTTCCTGTATAATGGCAGTTAAAACTTTTATGATCAAAGCATCTCGGGACGACCAGAGAGCAATCGTTTCACCGCAGGATAGTGTAATTTTTGCTTGGAGATCAAATCGATAAGCACCGGTTCTGAATGATTCCATTATTGCTTTAGCCTGACTATGCCATGTGCGTTTCAAATTCCAAATATCTGAATTCGGTGGATGGTTTTTTCTGCTCCTGCAAAGCCACTGGTAAGCATTGGAAAAAAGTTGAGGGAGGTTTGAAAAAGATTCTAACATAAATTATTATATCATAAGAAATTCGGCCTTTAAACAAAGAAAGATGTGTTGATAACTGCTATGCATCAAACATTCAGCCCTATTCACAGATAGTTGCGATATTTATATAATATCTATTAAACTTTATGGGGGAGAATGTTGATCTTTCACCGAGAATTGCTGGGATATGTGCTTGTTGCTTGACATCACAATATGATCTGATAAAATAATAATTATGTTATCCGATCGTATAAATAAACTCCTCGACCGTATTGATTTTGGAAAAAATATTATAGATTCGCACCGGCCTTTTCCTGATGTCGTTCTATCACGGCTACATCATAATCTTACCATTGAATGGACTTACAATTCAAATGCAATTGAAGGAAACACGCTCACCTTAAAAGAAACCCTTCTGGTTCTCGAAGATGGTTTAACCATTGGAAAAAAATCATTAAAAGAACACCTGGAAGCTATTAATCATAAAGAAGCAATCATTTTTGTAGAGGAGCTGGCATCAGCGTCTCACGAAATAACAGAAAGAAATATAAAAGAGATTCATTCCCTGATACTGAAAGAAATCGACAATGATTATGCCGGGCGTTACCGGGATATCCAGGTAAGAATCAGCGGATCGAGTCATACCCCCCCCGACCCTTTGCTTGTTCAGGAACTTATGGAACGATTTGCCGTAACATGGCTTGCCAATCAAGAAAAACATCCTGTTATCCAGGCGGCCATGGCTCATTATGAACTTGTTTCCATACACCCTTTTGTTGATGGAAACGGGAGAACAGCAAGACTTTTAATGAATTTAATTTTAATGAAGCACGGGTATTTCCCCGCCGTGATTTTAAAAAATGACAGAAAAAAATATTATGATATTCTTGAAAAAGGGCATCACGGGAAAACTGATGACTTCATTTTTTTTGTCGGCAGAGCCCTTGAGCGAACAATAAATCTATACTTAGAAGCTATTCCAGATGTTAAAACCAGCTTTCTTACCTTAGCTGAAGCAGCAAGGATATCTCCTTATTCAAAGGATTATTTGAATATCCTGGCCAGGCGAGGGTCAATCCCGGCATTTAAATTAAAACGCAACTGGCTGGTCTCAAAGGAAGCTCTGGAAAGCTATATCAGGTCGCATAAAAATTGAGCAGATGAAAACAACTATAGATACACACTCCTTTCTTTGCGATCCCATTTTTGACCCTGACCGAACGGAAGTTATTGAGACGCTTTTTGAAAACACCTGCCGCCTGTATGGTATGGCGATTTGGATATACTGTGAACGGTCAAAATCTGAGCTTTTTTATTATGTTTTTTTCACCACGAAGCTCACGAAGAACACAAAGAAATTATAAAAAGCACTAATTCTAATCTTCGTGCCCCTTCGTGTCCTTCGTGGTTTAATTTTTCCTTATAATCCTGACCGTTTCAAAAAGCGCAGTTTATAGCCGTGCAAAGTATATATAGCGTAATTTGTGTATGAAAACATTCTTAATTTGCCATCGCGGGGCACTCGGTGATTTTATACTTACATGGCCCGCTATTAACTGTTTACGAAAAATTTTGCCGGATTACCTTTTTAAAGGTATTGGCCGCCCGGAATATATGCGTTTAGCCATTAATCTCGGCCTGCTTGATTCATTCATAGACATGGATTCTTCAAAATTGCTTGATCTATTCAATGGAAAAGCAATTCCTCCGGAAATAGGCCATCCAGCCGGCGCCGTACTCTGGCTGTCATCCGGACAGGATGTCGTTAATCTTCTAAAAAAATATGCTTCGCTGCCGGTTGCATCAATTGCCCCATTTCCAGCCAGGCGGATGCATGTAGCACTTTATCACTGTCAATCCATGCAATCCCACTTTCCTGTTAATCTTCCTAAAAACCTTTCTGATTGTTTTCCTCCAAGGACAAAAAAAGGTAATTATGCCCTGATTCATCCTGGAAGCGGAAGCCCTGCCAAAAACTATTCGCCCCGATTTTATCTTGCTCTTGCTGATGAATTGCAACGATTTGGATATAAAAAGACAGGGTTTATCGCAGGACCTGCAGAAAAAACAACCATCATGCATAAGGATTTTACAGGCAGATGGGTGGAATGGCCGGAAAATGTTGAAAGCCTGGCCAACCTGCTTGCCGATGCATCACTCTATATTGGAAATGACTCCGGTGTAAGTCATCTCGCAGGAATTCTTGGGGTGCCGGCAATTGTTTTTTATAAAACCACTGATCCGGAAGTCTGGGGAGTTCTGGGCAGAAAGGTGGCCCACATTAAAGCCGGTAATGAAAAATCCGCTTTGAATAAAGTTCTAAAGCTTCTATCATCAAAAATATACATTCTTGACAATTAAAACTCAGATGTGTTTTTAATTTAATAGAGGCAAAACTCCCCGATTTCTGAAATAATTCACCACGGAAAGTATACCTCGGAGGGTTGCAAATTGCGTTTTTTCGGTGAGCAATGAGCATCAAGAGCAAGGCGCGAAGGTGCGGAATAGCAGGCTATTGCAAGCCTGAGCAACGCAGTTATTGGTGTTCATGGCCAGCGAAAAACCGCAATTTGTGGCCTTTCGAGGTATATATAAAGAACTTGGTTCTGGTTATAATGTTGAGAAGAGTATTTTGATAATTCAGTGTAATTCCGTGAAAATCCGTGGTGAACTTTTACACATAAAGGAAAATACATGAATAAATTGTCTTTAAGGACCTGCGTATCAACTTCCGGTGAATTTGTTTACGGCATTCACAAACCCGATTACACAGTTGTCAATCTCAGGGAAAAAGATCACATTACAACTCTTGGACATATTAACGGCAAAACCGCTGTTGAGAACAAAATTAACTTTCCTGCAAATGATGTAACAATTGATAACGCAGACTGGGTATTCGAAATCTCCAACCCCTTTCCTTTTATGGGCGCAACTTTTATATTAAAGTCAAGCGCTGATAAAAAAATAGAAAATGCGAATCCTTTCGAAATTATTAACAAACACAAACCTTCGAAATTAAAAGCCGGTATAGAAGAAGTCAAAGATAATGATGCGCTTTGTATATCATTGGGCAGAACGTCCACAGACGCAAATCTGCTTACAGAGTTAGCCGAAAAATCGTGCTTGTTTGAGTTTGATTCCAATGGAGAGCCCGCTGGTATTCAATATGAAAAGACAAAAAATGGAGAAATTCGACAGGCAATTAAAAAATACCATCTGTTTGAAATCGTATCCAACAATCCTTTTTTACCTGATACTTATAAGCAGGCAATGGTACTTATCCCAGGCATTCAGGGCCCTAATAAAATTGTGGGCGAGTATAAAAAGTCTGCCAGCACTCACATCTGGGAATATCTGAGAGGAAACAGTTATATCCCCTGGGGACATTATGCAGCAAACATGGCACATGATTCCATCAGGTATAAAATCGGAGCACTTAAGAAAGAAGATTTGACTGGTCTCAGGCATTTATACTACCAGAGAGTTTACACACAGCTCGCCCAAAGTCTGGGCATTCCCATTCCCGCAAAAAAACGTACTCTCACGGAAGAGGAGCTGGAGTCTTTACGGATACATCTTCTCGAAACCACAAAGCATAATAAAGGAGATAAAACCAATTTGCCCTTTAATGCATCAATGTGGGGATGGAATTTCGGATTTGATCTATCTCCTTCAGGATACCGCCTCAATGCCTCTCACCAGCAAATACACCAGCAATTTGCCCTAATGCCAAAATATACCCCTGGTTTTATCAATGGAAAAAATGATGAAAACTATACTTTCTTTCCAACCTATACTCAAGGAGATGAGGTATCTCTCTTCTGCCGCCAGTTCAAAAATAGTACCGGCAAGAACTTCTTTGAAACATACATTAATGCCATAAAAAATAACAGGAGAATGGATGGTAGAGAAGACAAGGCAAAAAGCCTTATTTTCTATCAGGACGAAAACATCATAGCTTTTGTGCCCAAAGCCCAACGATCTCAAGGAGAAATACAGATTATGGCCACAGCAAAGTGCGGCAATATTCTTGAGGCGAATTTTAGAGTGAGGAAATCTCTGGACATGGCTATTTTGACAACAGTAAGGATGCTGGAGAAATTGGGTGTGGAAATGATGATTTGTTACGAAACATCCAAGAGGTTTGATAATCCGGACAATGACCAGCGGCTTATGTACACTTTTATTCCCCGTCATCCTAAATCACCAGGAACTTACAGTCAGTGGCTATATCGCTGGATTATCGGGCATTATCCCGAAGACTTCGCCCATGCCTGTAGCAGGGCCGTTAATCAGGAATTTTGATGTTTTTTAAAAGGATAAAACCGACTGTTCCCAAATGTTTGCTTATTGCTCTTGCCGGTCTGATGTGGAGCACAGTGGGTGTGATGCTTTGCAGCATGGCTTATTACTGGCTTAAAGGGGTTGATTGGCTGACTGCTTTCCCATTTGGGCTGTTTGGAATTATTTTGTCTTTGGCGGTATATCGCTTTAGTTTTTCCGGAATAGCTCGAAAAAATATTGACCGTATCTGTCTGCTCCCTGAAAAAGGGTGTATTTTCGCTTTCCAGGCATGGAAAAGTTATCTGATCATCGTTGTCATGATTACACTTGGAATCATTTTGCGGCATTCCCCTATTCCCAAACACTACCTGGCAATCGTCTATACGACTATAGGCGGAGCGCTTTTGCTGTCGAGTTTACACTATTACAGAAGGCTCTGGCGGTTGCTGATTCTGAAAAAACTATGCTTGCCTTCAAAAGAAGATTAATTAATGCCCCTTTTCAACACTAATGACAACCAGGTGCCCGGCGGAATTTACCTTTGCCAGGCCAATAAAAAAATTTCCTGTGGAGCATGCTGCGGTTTATATAATGTTGCCGATCCATCGTACGAATCTATAATGGAAATGCTTACATGGCGCACCAATACTTTCTCACGCATTAATCGAAATATGGACGCTATACTCGCCTTCAAAGAAGAAGTCGAAGATAGAGAACCACAGGAAAGGCCCTTTCCCGAATTTCATCATTGCCCTTACATCGGTCTGGTAGGGGAAGAGCGTTCACGCGTGGGTTGTCTGTTACATCCCCTGCTTGACGAAAACAATGGCATAGATTTCAGGGGGCTAAGCTTTTACGGAGGCATGGCATGCAGGGTTTACTTCTGTCCAACATACCACCATCTCCCGGCAGCTTTCAAAGAAATAGTCCGTGAAACGGCAAGTAACTGGTATGCATACGGACTTGTAATTACTGAAACAAAATTATTAAACACGATTTTTGAAAAAGTGGAAAATTGCCTTAACCGGCCATTAACAAAAAACGACATATTAAAGAATAAAAATACTCTTGAGGCTGTTAGAAAGCTTTTAGATTTAAAGATTAATTGGCCTTTCAGGCGACGATCATCTTCGGGACCAACAAATTATTTTTTTGAAGACCGGCTTTATTCCAGGCCCCCTGTAAATTATGAAACAATCGGGAAGCCTGTATCCCGGCATGACACCATGTTACAAGAGTTGGAGTCCCACTTTAATTCAGAAAATGAATTACATGCGGCTGAAGATCTAATTGACGGATTAATTAATAAAGTAATTGTTTAGGTGGATAGGCTGAAGGCTGAAGACACAAAAGGGCACTTGTAAAGATAATCGGGGAATAAAAAGTGTCCCACTTTTACCCCTTTCTTTCTTCGGCCTCTTCATCAGATCGGGACATCCTTCGAAAGGTCGCTCGCGCTTTGTCGGTCCCGATGATTGCGACCATATCGTTCAACCGGAACCGGAAGCCGGTATCAGGGTTTGGCTCAAGCTTGTCGCCGCGAATAACTCCGACAACAGATGCCCCGGTCGCCTTTCGTATCTCAGCTTCACCGATTGATTTGTCGATGAATGGACTTCCTGACTCGACCAATACCCACTGAAGGTCGAATTGCTGCTCAGCGGTTCTGAGTTGGGTAAGAGTCTTGTAGTCACCGCTCACACTAAACAGAGGAGCAAACAGCTCCTGCCGAAGAGCCTCTGTGTATTGCTGGATCTCCGGCGCGGGAATACGCAGATAAACAAGAGCCTTTCGAGTCATCTCGAGTCCGGCCTCGAATTCCGGCAACACCACCTCCGTAATGTTCAGTTCCTTGAAAACTCCAAGAACCCCTAAGCTGGATGCCCTTGCCACGATATCGACCTGACTATTGAGCCCTTTCGCTTGAACCGCTGTGGCTCGTGACTCAACGATTCCCGGTGTCGTGATGAGAAGCAGGCACGCTGAAGCGATTTCAGCGGCTTCAAGTACGATCTCATGGCTCGCGTCGCCGTACACAATCGGCATTCCTGCGATCTTGGCCTGTTCAACCCGACGTTGATCGAGTTCAATGATCACGAATTGCAGACCCAAACGCTTCAGAACCTGAGCTATCTGAAATCCGATCCGCCCACCGCCGGCGATTACCACGTGGTTCTGCAACCCGGCTTCAGGGATATTTATTGAGTCAAGCGGCTCATGCCGGAACCAGCGCTTCTTTAGAGCATACAGCCGTGCGGTCTGGCCTGAAACAATCGGCGTTAGTATCATAGTCAACACAGCGGCTGTCATGACAAAAGAATAGACGTCGCTTCCAATCGAATTGGTCGAGACGCCCACTCGTGCAAGCACAAACGAAAACTCGCCGATCTGGAATAGTCCAAGCCCTACAGCCAACGGAATGACATTTCCATATTTAAACACGAGGGATATCAAAGCAAAAATACATCCTTTGCCGATGCTCACAGCCAGCACAAAAAGGAGTACCTGCCCGAGATGGTCCAGCAGAAAAACCGGATCCAAAAGCATCCCGACCGACGCAAAAAACAGGAGCCCGAAAAGATCCCTGAGCGGAATGATGTCGCTCAATGCTTGGTGGCCGTAGTCCGATTCGCTCAGCACCATCCCTGCGACAAAAGCTCCGAAGGCGAACGAAAGGCCCGCCAGATATGTGACATATCCGATTCCAAGCCCGATGGCCGTGATGGCGAGCAGGAACAGCTCTCGTGAACCCAGCTTGGCGATGTGCGCCATTAAGCGTGGCAACAGCCTGGTTCCAAGCAGGATCATCCCAGTGATAAAAACTGCCGCCTTTAATGTCGCGTACCCGAGCTCAGGTAAACCGAGAGAGGGGTTGTTCATCTGCGGAAGGATGATCATCAACGGAACTACGGCCAGATCCTGAACAATCAGCATCCCGATCATCACCTTACTCGATAGAGTGCCGAGCCAACCTTGACTCATCAGCGTCTTAAGGATCACCATGGTACTCGAAAGGGAGATGATGGCTCCGAGCCAGATAGATTGTTTCCAGTCCCATCCCATAAAGTGTCCGATGCCGAATCCGAGCCCGATGGTGAGGATGATTTGAATGGGTGTGCCGATCAGGGCCACTTTCTGCACCGGCTTGAGATTCCGGAGAGAGAACTCAAGCCCAAGAGCAAAAAGCAGAAGGGCAACCCCGATCTCTGCAAGCTGCTCAATTTCGTGGATACTCGAAACCGTGAGACCGCTCGTGTAGGGGCCCAGGATCACTCCAGCCAGGATGTAGCCCAGAATCAATGGCTGCCCCAGTCTCTGCAGCAATAGGCCGCTTAAAAAAGCAGCCACGACGAGAATTATGATGTCAGTAGTAATACCCATGCTACTTTTCTACCGGCAGCCCTCCCCAATCCCCTATCATGCGAAGGGACACGGCTTCCAGGAGCCCCGGATCAATGACATAGATTTTTTTCGGATTAATTCAATAATCGTTTAATTTTCATTTTTTTCTGCCAGCTATTCCGCCTTCTTTTTTCACCCACCCAGAATATGGATTCGGACTGTCCCTAATCCCTGATCCCTGTTTTCTAACCCCCTGTTTTCTGATCCCTGACCCCTGTTTCTTCACTACCCATAAGTTTCAACAGCGGCCTGAAAAGATCCATGGGAAATGGAAATATGACTGTCGAATTTTGCTCTGCCGACATCTCCCGCATTGTCTGGAGATACCTCAGTTGCAAAGCCATAGGATTTTTTTCAATTATTTCCGCTGCCTCGGAAAGCTTTGCTGCTGCCTGAAATTCGCCATCAGCATTGATAACTTTCGCACGACGTTCTCTCTCGGCCTCAGCCTGTTTGGCCATTGACCTCTGCATTTCCTGAGGCAGATCAATGTGTTTAAGCTCAACCGTGGCAACCTTTATTCCCCAAGGATCTGTGTGAGTATCAAGTATTTCCTGTAATTGCGAATTTATTTTTTCTCTTGCAGATAAAAGTTCATCCAGCTCTGCCTGGCCGCACACACTTCTTAAGGTTGTCTGTGCGAGTTGAGACATTGCATAATTGTAGTTTTCAACCTCAACTATGGCTTTTATCGGATCAATTACCCTAAAATAGATAACCGCATTCACCTTTACAGAAACATTATCTTTTGTAATAACGTCCTGAGGATCTACATCCATGGCCACAAGGCGCATGCTGACTTTCAGCATTTTATCAATAATCGGAATCAATATTATCAGCCCCGGTCCTTTTGCCTTTATTACACGCCCCAGCCTGAATATCACCCCGCGTTCATACTCATTCAATATCCGTATTGCTGAGGTCAGGAAAAAGATAACAAGCATTATTATTGCAATTGCAGTAAACATTTTTATCTCCTTTCGTAACAGTTTACGGTTCACGGTTCACGGTTCACGGTTCACGGTTGATCAAAACATAAAACTGTTAACTGTAAACCGACAACCGAACTAATCAACCAGCTCCACCTCTAATACAAGGTTAACAACCTTTACCACCCTGACTTTTTCACCCTGTTTTATTGTGTCTTTTGAAGTTGCATTCCACAACTCGCCATGAACAAATACTTTGCCTTCCGGCTTAATGTCTGTTTTCGCCACCCCGATTTCTCCGATAAGTCCTTTTGCCCCTGTCTTCGGTTTTGTGACCTGTGCTTTAAAAACAATACCGGCAACTGCAACAAAAAAAGCTGAAACTATAACCACCGTCGGCACAAATACCGTCCATGACAGTCCCAATCCGGGAGCGCTGTTTTCAAACAACATCATTGAACCAAGCAGAAGTGAGGCAATGCCTGCTATGCTGAGAAGGCCGTAACTTATAATCTTCATCTCCATTATGAACAAAATTACAGAAAGTATGATAAGAAGAAAGCCCGCATAGTTAACAGAGAGAGTCTGAAATGCAAAGAAAGCTAAAATTAACGAAATTGCGCCAATTACTCCAGGGAAAATAGCACCCGGCTGAGACAGTTCAAAATAAAGCCCGGCAAGACCTATCATCATAAGGATATACGCGATATTGGGATCGCTTATGGTTTTTAATATCTTTGTCCTTAAACTTTCTTTCAGAATTATCTTATTGGCATTGTCGAGCTTTAAAATCCATTTATCTTCTATTTTGCGCCCGTTTATCTTATTTATCAAATCATCCAGGTCGTTCGCTATAATATCTATTACATTTTCTTTTAGAGCCTCGGTTTCAGTAACAGAAACACTCTCACGTATAGCATTTTCAACCCAAACAGCGTTTCTCCCACGCTTTTCAGCAACACTCTTCGCATGAGCAACCATATCATTTATTACCTTTTCAGACATGGTTCCTCCAATTTCTTTACCACCTGCCCCTACCGGATGCGCAGCCCCGATATTTGTTCCAGGAGCCATAGCAGCAATATCTGCCGCCATAGTTATCATAACACCTGCTGAGGCGGCTCTTGCCCCACTTGGAGAAACATAAACAACGACCGGTACCTTGCTCCCAAGTATAGCCATTACGATTTCTCTCATAGATTCAGCAAGACCGCCCGGCGTATCAAGCTCAATAATAATGCAGGAAGCATTATGTTCCGATGCCTTTTGAATTCCGCTTTTTATATAATCAACCACGCCCGGATTTATAGAACTTGATATTTTGGCTATATAAATATCATTCTGATCCGGAAAACAGTTCTCAGGAGTAAATGACAGAAAAAACAAAAGAGCCACAATAGAAAATTTGTAACAATTTAGCCTTTTGAAAAAAAATCTGACAGGATAACAGGATAAACAAGATTTTATTTTAAGTGCACAAACAAAGCCAACTCTCATTGTAGCTATCCAGTAAATCATAAAATATAATCACAGCATAAAGAAGGTGTGTATCAAGGTATAAGGATTTAGATTTGGATTAACAGGAAAGGTTTTGATTTTTTTAATCCTGAATATCCTGTTAATCCTGTCAAAAAAATAGGCTATGTTCGCGTTAAGTGTGGAATTTCTAAAGTCTCTGTTTTTTCAATAGGTTATCAATACAGTAAAATATTGCTCAAAGTGATACATATCAACTGTTCAAAAGATTTGATTATTTTTTTCCACACTTAACGCGAACATAGCCAAAAAATAATATTTAAAAGCGCATTTCTTTATCAGCTCCCCATCTCATTCATTAACATTTTCATATCTTCCCAAACATCACGCTTTTTATCAGGATTTCTAAGAAGATATGCAGGATGATAGGTAGGTAACACCCTTATGCCACTGTATTTATGAAAATTGCCTCTGAGCCTCGAAATGGGTTTTTTTGTTTTTAAGAGTGTCTGAGCTGCAAAAGTCCCAAGCGCGCAAATAAAATCAGGCTTTAATACCGCTATCTGACGTTGTAAAAACGGTAAACAGGCTTTTATCTCGTCAGGCAGAGGATTTCTGTTCCCCGGAGGCCGGCATTTTATTATATTGCAGATATAAACCTGCTCTCTTGTTAATTTTATAGCCTGAATTATCTTGGTCAAAAGCTTGCCAGCAGCTCCGACAAAAGGCCTGCCTGTTTGGTCCTCTTCATAGCCAGGCGCTTCAGCAACAAATACAAGCCTTGCACTATGATTGCCCTCACCAAAGACAATATTTCTACGACCGTCACAAAGCCTGCACCGGCGGCAGTCACCCAGGTCTGTCCGGATTGATTCCAATGTCTCAGGCAAAGAAATTTCTTTGTTTCCCCAACCTTTAACAATATCAAGGCTTTTTTCCGAGCAATCAAACCCCCGGCATCCTGATCCGGCTAAAAACCTAAGGTGGTTTTTAACATCCTCTACCGCTGAATTAAAACCTTTAGTATTCACTTTTCCAAATGATCTCACGCTATAATTAAATTACCACCCCTCAACAAAGGTGTTTTGTTTATATTAGTCCTCAAAGGTACCCTAACACACTGTTAAGTGCCTAAAATGCATCTTTTTTGATTTCCATTTAATCATCTGGTTTTATCTGTCTTTTTTGCAGCTATCTGCTCAGCAACCATTCGCTCCCTGACCAGTCGAAAAAATTCTTCGACTGCATTTTCAGAATCATCCGACAGGAAACTTTCAGTAACATTTAGCTGGCTGCCATCATGACAATGTTTGGGAAATGTTGAGACATTTCGCCATTTCTTATGAGGAGCGTTGTCATGACGGTAGATAGCATCTCTGATATTTCGTTGCTCTCAGTGGTATGAATAGCTGCCATCAGGTGAATACCAAATATCTACAAAAGTATTGTCAATTAAATAAAGTCGCAGCTTGCGAATTCGACCGGCTGTTTCCTGGATTAATTCAGCAGACTTCAAAACATCAGAAAACTTGCGCTCAACATTTCCTTTTATTCGCTTATAATGCTCCGATATCATTTTCTATCTCGCTAATTTCCTGTTCAATATTCTTAACTTCAATTAAATCTTCCCAGCCAGGATGTTCCGGCGCACTGCCTTCTGTGATCTTATGATTTAATTCTTCTACATTTGAAGCCTGATATCTGGCTAAAATTTCAAAACGTTCTATCTGAAGTAATCGTTGTTTTTCCCTAAGGTTCGCAATTAAGCCCGAACGAATAAATTCTTCAGCAGATACAGCATATTTTTCGGATATTTTTTCTACCTGAGAAAGAGCACCCATAAAACCTCCTTTCCAGAATAAACGGAATCAAAACAGTGTAAATTCGCTATCAATAATGATGAAATAATTTTAGTTCCTTAACTCGACAGATTAAAGCTTACAGTATAAAAAAAGTATCGTTTTGGTTTTTTATAATTCATTTTCAAACCAGCTTGACAAGTTATTTCAAGATTCATTTTTTTACACTGCCATCAAGCCTGTTAAAGTCCGACTGTGCCTCTGGAATCAGTTCAACTTTCCAGGTCAGCACGGGTCAATCCCTCTGCGTTCAGTAAGTCGTCAAGATTTATTGTTGGTTCACTGTCTTTACGTTCTTTGA
>Ga0255373_1128_pt1 | contig 15571 bp, 8 predicted proteins | sample ANMaggSeSYBR01E5_FD_182093 | JGI IMG/M metagenome (GOLD analysis project Ga0255373, IMG submission 182093) | Sediment cell enrichment communities from methane seep in Santa Monica Basin, California, United Staets - ANME aggregate JGI... | ecosystem: Environmental > Aquatic > Marine > Cold seeps >... | reverse complement strand
AATTATATCCTGTTCGCCGGAGGACTGCTCGATATTATTATCGGATGGTTTCTCCTCCGCGGGGGACATATCACCATTGCTCCTGTAATGCTTATAGCGGGATACTGCGGCATCATTCCTCTTGCCATAATGTTCAGAAACAAGCGTCCGGAGTGAAGTGCTTGTTCGCTGTCCTGCTGCTTTCACTGTTCCTCGCCTGTGGCGGCGGTGAAGACCAGCTGTTTCGACCTGATCCTCTTCCACTGACGGAGAAGGATACATCTTTCGTTAGTGTTACAGGGGGAATTTTCATCACCGGCGACGGAGATACCGTTGAAATATCCGATTTTCGTCTGGGCAGGTACGAAGTGACCAACAGGCTTTACTACTATATGGCCGATGAGAAGGGTATTGAACTGCCTCCTGACCCAGAATTTCCATCGATGGATAATTATTTGTTTCAATATCCGGATCACCCTGTGGTCAACGTGAGTTTGCATGATGCAATTGCTGCCGCGGCAGTCCTGGGGGGAAGGCTTCCCACAAGGGCAGAATGGGAGTACGCTGCTTCGCTGAACGTATCAGGTGATATTGAGGGACAGTACCCGTGGGGTTCCCTGGCGCCTGAGGATGCCGAGTATGCGGCGAATTACCTCGCTGGAGATGAATGGGAGACCAGGGGACTGGACGGATACATATGGACGGCTCCTGTGGATTCGTTCCCGTTGACAGATGCGAGTTTCGCCTGCCAGGCGGGGAACGTAGCCGAATGGACTGTGTCACCGCTTGATTCTGTGGTTCCCGTTTGCGGAGGAGCATGGCTGTCACCCGGAGATGGAATTACGATTGATGCGGTGACATACCTGGCCCCCGGCGACAGGGCTCGCCACATCGGCTTCCGTATTTTACGGCAGGGGACGTAGCACACTTGTTCAACTAATTCTGCAGCATTAAAGAAATATATTGTAGTAAACCATTTAATATGCTCAAATTAAAGGGGTATCTGTGAATAACAAATTTTGCAGTATTTTTACCTTACCTGTCACGATCTCGCTTTTTATTTTTGCGGCATGCATCGTACCTTCCTCATCAGCGGATGACAGTGTGACAATTACTGTTCCGCCCGGTGGATATGCCTGGTCAGTTTATTCTGATTCTTCAGGCTTTGCTGATTTCAGAACTGTAAATACACTTGCTCCAGGACCTTTGACTGGATTCAATGATGTATTGCCCGATTCAGCTGTGCAGGCAATTGAACTGTGCGATGAATGGCTGAGGGAAGATCTTACTGTGAAACTTACCGACCTTCTATACGAAGTTATTGATGAGGACTCACCTGTTCTGCCTGCTTTCGCGGATGTAAATGGAGACGGGATAGGAGATCTGATCATTAGCGAGGGGAATGATAATTCTGTCAGCAGGATATTTCTGGCTCCAGACTGGACTTGTATCAGCGGAACCGCCGAATCCGTCGAATCTGGAAGATTCTGTGATGTTAATAATGATGGCTTCCCGGACTCTTCTTTTATCAGTGATGAGGGTATACTGAGCCTATGTAGCGGAGATTCCGTCTTTCAAGTGACCGAAGGATTCACTATCTCAGGGGTTGCTGGAACAGCCCTGGGTGATATGGAAAGCGACGGCCTCCCTGATCTTGTTGTGGGAACGGATTCCGGGAGTCTTCTCATCTACAGGAACCGTGGCAGCATTGATATCCCCTGTTTCCTGCCGTTCGTCTCTGAATACATGACCATGTTTCCCATGAATACAGGTGCGTTCAGTTCCCCTTCGTTGTGCCTTTCCGGTGACTCAATATTGATAGCCGCGGTAGGAACGCAGCAGAATGGTTTGAAGTTTTTCACTTCACCTATCGATGGGAGTATGATGCCCAGGGAATGGACTATGCTCAATTCCCCCTGTTGCGGAGACACGCTTCTGAATATATCGCCGGTTGTAGTAGATCTCTCCGGAGAAAACATATTTGTCTGCGGAACACGTAACGGTGTTCTTTACGAAACCCAGTCTGGTTCTGATTCGCTTCGGTTTCTACATCTTTCACCTGTTCCAGGCACCTATCCAAGCCTTGCAATCGCTTCAATAAATGGAGATGAATTCCCTGATCTGATAGCCGGAACCATGGAAGGGAATGTTTACTACCTTCCGGGTTACGAAGGCTGGTTTGCAGGTAACTGGGAGAGGATTGAAGACTTGCCTGTAATTCCCTCGGGAGCTCCGGCCGCCTGGAAAAACGGACTTGTCTTCGGCTCAAGAGACGGTGACATCAGATACTTCACAATGGACAACAGCGGTGCCTGGGTTGATTCCACTGAGAATTCGGAATTCTGTAATATCGACGTTGGAGAATACTCAACACCTGATTTCGCTGATATGAACAACGATGGAGATGAAGAGCTTGTTATTGGAAATTCAAGAGGATTCCTTACTTTTTTCGAGTTAGACGAGAGTTCTCTCGACGGCAGCCCTTTCTACGTTGAGAGGTACTCCTGGAAATTCGAACCTAACAGCGCCGTTTCAGACATTCAGGCCTACTATTCAAGGTACTTTGCTCCCTATTCCGTTTTCCGTTCTCCATCCGGTATCCGGGAAGTAAACGAATTCTCCGGGTGGATCATCAATGCTGAGCCTCAGCATCGTGACGAGATAGCCTACTGTATTGCGAATACCCCTACAGAAGTTTTACGAAGCATGTATGAGAACGGTGACAGTGATCTGTTTTCAGTCAACGTTTCAGAGATGTTCGAAATGGCTGAAAAACTTGATTATGTCCGTCTGCTTGATTCCCTGGATGTAACGATATGCCAGCTGAAGACTGAGGGCGGATGGACAAAGATCTCAGAAGATAATTACTATAGGTTCGTTGTTCATCCAAGGATACTGTTTGAAGTACCCGCAAGGATCAACGCTGAATACTGGTGTTCACAGCGAGATACTGCATCCATTTCACTTGAGGAATGGCTGCATCATGAACAAGACAGCCTGTATGGAGGATCGGCAGATCACGTATTCTGGAGGGAGTTCATACCTTCCGACAGCTCCAGTGGAAGAACACTTGAAGAACGGATGATGGATGCAGACACCTACGAGGAAGCGGTGGTAAGGTTGTGCAACTTCCAGTCCCATTCTCAGCCCGGGGGACTGATGACATTCGGATACTTGACGAATGACCTGCAGCCGATGGTTATTTACAGTAAGGCTTACGGATCCTGTGGTGAACAATCCATTTTGCAGACAGCGTTATGCCGAGCTTTCTTTATACCTGCATACGTTGTTGGGTGCCGGGGTGAAGATCATCAGTGGAATCAGTATCTTGATCCGGAAAGCGGAAGATGGAATCACTGGGATATCAACTACGGAATTTCAGGGATCGGTAATGTGTGGGTATCAGGGGAGAAAGTTAACCATGCAGGGAAAGACATATCAACAATAACCGCTTTCGGTCCTGATAATACCGTATGGCCGGTTACAAACAGTGTTCTGGTTCCACCGGCGTCTGGATACATGCCCGAAGACTCGGGATATACACAGACTGCTCAGGTAGAGATTCAGGTCACTGATCCGGATGGCGTTCCCGTTGAAGGGGCCATGGTTCTTGCAAGGTCGCACTGGAAGAATGCTAATTCAGTTTCCGAATTCAACTATACCGACGAATCGGGTACATGCGATTTTCAACTGGGCTGGGAACCGAATGGAGGCTATACAATCGATGTCATTTCACCTTTCGGATCGGCTGGAAGCTCGAATATTTCCTTCACCGAAGGGAAGTCGTACTCAATAAACTATACTGTGCCTTGCAGAATTCCGCAGAGGCAGAACGTATCTCTACCGGAAATCGATCCCCCGTCGAACATTTCTGTAATAAGCAGATTCTTCCCGGTGTCCTATTATTCCCGTTCTCTTTATTCGATCAGTGATGATAACGGCGACGATTCATACCGGAGTCCGGGTTGGACTCATTGGCGGACATCTGCTTCGCGTGGAACCCTTATCTATATGAATTCGAAGAACTTCAGGGATTATAGAAACGGCCTCAATTGCAAAGCAGTGACGTATGTATTCATCCCTGAACCTGGTGATACATGCTATGCTGTCCTTGATAACAGAAACAGTGTCTTTACATGGCGTGATTTTCAGTTTTCTCCCGCATCAGTGAATCCTGAAGCAGGTATTCCGTCACACGATGTTTTCAGCTGGCTATCGGAGCCGTCTCTATACAGGGATCCAGCATGTTTATCACGCAGCCGGGGCAGCAGCTTTTCCAGCAGCGATTATGACCAGAGCTGGATCAGGTACTATCAGGATATAATGCTTCAGCAGGACGATCCGGAGGATCCTCTTTCGGCCGGATACATTATCGGTCCATTCATGATTCCCGCGGGGGAGAGAAGTCTGGATATCGGAAGCACCGGGGATCAACCCGGCCTTGATCTGGACCTTTTCCTTTTCGTAGACCAAAATGCGAACAGAGCTGTTGACGATATGTCGGAGCTTGCGGCAAGCTCTACATCACCTACCTCGAACGAAAGCATTTCTCTGATCGAACCCGATACTTCGGTTGCATACTGGATCTATCTTCATGGATGGCAGGTTCCTGAAGAGGGAGGTACGATTGATCTCGGACTTTCCTTTGAACCGGAGCAGCTTGCTGTGCATTCCATCATGCCAACTGGATATCAGAGCAGTCAGGCTCAGCATTTCAGCTTCATGACTGCATCGGATACTCTTGAAACCGGAGACATTTATCTGGTCGCAAGTGACACCATGATTATTCCGGAGAAGGAAGAAGAACTGTGGGTTTTCGAGACCACTCTCAACACAGCCGAATTCGATACCGGATCGGTCAGGATCTTTGAAAACAATGGAAACCTCCTTGAAAGTCTTGTATGGAATATTTCACTGGACAGTATTCCCCCGGAACTGTCTTACCTTAATTTTACAGTTGATTCAGCCGGTATGGAAGTACTTGTTGAGGTAATATGTACCGATGAACTGTCAGGAGTGGAGGAAGCTGCAATATCCGTTGACAGCGTGAATATTGCATACCTCACTTTGGGGGAAGACTCTTACTTCCGCTGCGGGATGGATATTGTTCCTTTCTCTGGACAGACCGTACCGCTGGAAGTCAGTTTTGCTGATTCCGCGGGTAACGAAACGATAGAGAAACTCTATATTGATGTTCCCGCAAGACCGGCCGTGCTTTTCAGTTCAAAGTATCCATCCGGAACTGTTTACGACCACAGACCAATTCTGCAGGTCTATGCCGATTTTAGTGACAGTCTGACCGGCTGGAGCGCTTCTACGATTCTATCTGATTCATCTGGTGCATTTCGGGAAGAGCTGAGTCCATTTATAATCGATGGAAACATAATCCAGTTCAGACCGAATGAACCTCTTGATGATGGTAATTACACTGCGAGTGTGCAGATAATTGAACAGGAAGGAACGATTGCAGCTGAGCATTCATGGAGTTTCATTATTGATACGATGAACTCGACATTCTGAAGAATCGGAATTTATCAGCCTTGGAAAAAGGGATGGTGGGCGAAGAGGGACTTGAACCCACGACATCCTGCTTGTAAGGCAGGCACTCTAGCCAGCTGAGTTATTCGCCCACAAAAACGATGGTTGCAGCTTGTGCAACCGGGGAGCATATATTGTTTGATGCGTGCTTCTTGTCAAGCACTATAGAAAAGGGGTTTTCGGGATTGGAGAATGGAAGTCTTGAATAAAACAGATAAGAAATACAATAGCTGCCCGGGTTGCATTATTCCTGCCGAAAGAAGATCAGTGATTTTCGATCAACTGCTTGACTTGAATAAATCATCTAAGACCAGGGTTGTTGTGAACCAGAAGAAAGACGATGATCTTGTTCTCGTTGGAGTAGGAGCAGAGGATTGGCCTGGACTGGCAACGGTTGTGCTCAGCGAGCTTCACCACTCAGGCTGGAATCTGGATATTCTCGAAGGTTTTGCCATAGATACGAATGGTGTTCGAAGAGGGTATGTCATAACGGGTATCAGGGATAAGGATTTAAATCGGCGGAATGAGTTCGTTGCCGACGCTGGCAGAATGGCCGATATTCTTGCCAAACTGGCGCGGGGACGCGCGGGAACGGTTTCCCTTCTGTCCAGAGCGGCGGAAAGGCTTGAGAAATTCGAAGAGGTACGGGCTGCCGTGAAAATACTATATGGAGAAGAAAAAGTACCGGAAGGGATTCTCGGGGAAAAGGGGGAACTGGTTCTTTTTATATCATCAAGATCTGACGAATACCTTGCCGAGAGAAAGGCAAGTGACCTTGGCTGGATAATCAAAACGAACTTCCAGCTTGTGAACATGGTCAGGAAAAGCTCGGGAAAACCACAGTTTGCCATAAAGAATCTCAGAACGACTAGAGAGCACCTTACAGGTATAAATATAGCCGGGTTCGAGAGGGACATTTCATTTCAAAATTGTGTAACCGCCCTTACACACGCATGGCATGGAGCTTCAATTCGCCATCAGAGAAGATACACGACCCAGGACGGAATTATCTCCATACGGATAGAAATGACTAGCCCCAGCGGTTTGAGCGCAACCAGAGTTGAACAGACAGTTATCAAGAGGAGTCTTAAAAAACTTCTGGTGGCTAATGAACTAAAAAAACTGGAAAAAATATACAGATACGGTGGCGGAGAGCATTATGCCAGAGCTCTGATACCTCTCTTGAAAAAGGAATGCGAAACCACAGGTATAAGTCAGGCGTATATCGCTGTTGTTTCATCGACAACATTCCAGGCTCATTTGAAGCTGGTTCTGGTAACGAATCAGCCTGACAGCGATACGCACGATACGAAAATCATCGATCTGGTTGGCTCTGCAAACGCTATGCAGGGACTCACTGTGGTATCCTTCAAGTCACCCTCCAATTACAGGAATACCTGGGTTGATATTCTTGACATAACCATCGAGCGGGAAGATTTCATCGAGATGGAAGATGCTTACAGGGATCTTAGACTTGCTATTGAAGAAAATTTTGGGCAATTCAGAGATTTCGACAGAGGCATGAGGCTTAACGATGTAAGACAGTTGAAGGAGATAAGATCCGAATTGAGCGAGATCCCTGATAATATCGTAACCGATTTTTATTACCATATTGAGGATTTTCTCAGGGCCAGTATTTCAATTGAAGAGCTTTCTCAGCATATCAGACTGGTATACGATTCAATATCATCATTTCTTGAGAGTCGGGGTACATCGAAGAATCCGTCTTCAATGGCTGTCATGGTAGGAGAAAGAAAGGTTGCTACTCTGATCTGTTCAGTATGCGAAAGTGAAACGGTTGATTTTCAACATCTTCTTGAAGCTGTAAAGGATTACAAAGTTACAGTAAGTATCATTGAATGGGCTGGAGTTTCAGCTATTCTCTTCAGGATGCAGAAAAACGGCAAGGGCCTGAGCAATGAGGAACTGAACGATATAATCGGCAGACTGAAAGCTCAGAATAAAGCACAGTTTTAAATATCTTACAATTTGTCTTTCATCATGTATCCCGGTCTCTGTTCGCAGGGGTTCCGCCAGTTATGAACAGCTTCCAGCATAACAGGCTCGTTGGCAATACTCCGCATAAAAGCTTCCCAATGATCTTCACGCATGAGGGCGTAGTCCCGGCTCAGTGGTACAAAGTATTGCTCTGCCAGTTCGGGGCTGAGGTACATCGCAACCTCATCCTGCAGGATTCCCGCTGTTATCCGCCACACCCGCTCGCGGGGAAAGTATTCCTCCGGAGCCCAGGGCAGGGCATCAACTTCGAAGGTATAGGTGATCATTGAGGAAAGCGCTTTATGGGCTATGATGAGTTCGTAGTCAATCAAGGCTAAAGACGCTATACTCTCTTTTGCGAGTTCCTCGTAGAACGCGTAGGGAGGGTCATGCAGCTCGGGATTGTAGGATCTGCCCGTGTACAGAGAAGAGGCCAGTAATGCCACGAAGAGCATCACGACTATTGCCTGCTGCCCTGGTGCCCTTTCTTCAGGTCGGTAATGAAGGATTTTTTGTACCCCCAGGCATATGTACGGGATACAGAGCAGGGGAAAGATAAGAAGTGTGCCGTAATAAAGCCTGTAAGAAAGGCCTGTGAGCGAAAATGTGAAGAAGGGGAATAATCCTGTCAGGCCAAAGAGGATCAAGATATAATACTCCCTGCCAAGACGCAGAAAACCGAATCTATACTTGCTAAGCAGCAGTACGCCTGTTATAAGCGGCAAGGCGCTGGCAAAAAAGATCTCTACGATCCAGGCTGCCGAAAGCCTGAAATCACCGAAATTCTGTACAAATGATGCGGGTACAAGAATCGGGCTGAGTGAGAAATTGCTCGTGATTATTTCCAGATCGTAGAATGAAAGAGCCAGTGGGAGTTTGTGGGAAAGTACTGTAAGCGCAATCAGGGGTATGAGCAGGATGAGAAGCCGAAGTGATTTCCTCCTGTGCTTTCGCAGCCAGGATGTTGAGGAGCTGCCCGGTTCAAGCTTCTTTTCTGCCCATAAATGCTTAAGCAGGGGCTTTACCGAATGGGTGAAATACATCCCGAGGAAGCAGAGAGAGAGTATCGCGGTAAAGCGGTGGGTAAAAAATGTTGCTCCAAATAACAGCAATACTCCGAGTACTCTGAGCACTTTGACCGCTCTTGGCATTCTTTCGAATGGATGTCTTTTTGATGTATCCTGATGCGAAGAGTGAGAATTTTGTCTCTTCCAGGCCTGGCTGGTACTGTACACCGAAGCCATGAAGAAAAAGAGCAGAGCAAAACCCAGGAGGTTCTTGGGGAACTGGGTAAAATAGTAATTCAATGAGGGGCTCATTGCCGACAGGGCACCTGCGATGAGGGCGGTAAAAAAGGCCGTTCGCCTATCAATATCGGCTTTAGACCTGAGCAGGGTGAAGCCCAGAGTGAATATCGAGAAGACAAAGAGAGCTTTTATTAGCACCGCGCTGAGTTTGTACGATATGATGTAATTCCCGGTGATGGCGTACAGGGCCATAAGCGGCAGATAAACCGGGGAATACTCCGGGGAGTGCATATATCCTGTGTTGTGCAGCGACTGTACCTGTACCAGGTAGTAATAACCATCCCAGCCGTTTGCGTACTCGGTCCGGTTGAGCGCAGCAATTCCGCTGACAATCACAACTACCGCCAGAATCATCAGCAGGGAAATAGAAGCCAGCTGTTCTGTTCTAATCATACATCGCTAAAATGTGAAGTCTTCGAACATACCCCTATCACTGGAAATATGGCTGCCGTCGAATTCCAGGATATCATTGAAGATGGTAATGCGGTCCATGTCCGGTTCCTGGCCCGGACGTACTCCGGAATATGGATCATACGAAGCTTGCGAGTAACGCCCAATTCTATGCAGCCTTCCAAATATCCTCACTGCGTTATCATCAATGATCTGCCAGTTGCCATCAGCGTACATGATCTCCGTATCACCATCTTGTTCTCTGTGCTTCCAGAGGATAAAACTGCCATTTGAGCGCAAAACAAGGGTTTGTGTAAAATATTCCTGTTCGGCGTAATAGCTGGAGAATACCTGTTTGTCGATGAAGGCATCAGCAGAAGTGTTTTGTGCCCATTCCAGTATGTCATGTTTTCGTGATTGGCTTTCACCGGAATCAAGCACAAACCATTCCTCTCCGTTAAAGAAACGCAGCTCACTTATTACAAGGTCTTTGTACGTCGCACCTTCGTGTATCTCGAGAATATTCATCGTGAAACTGCGGTCCTCAAGAGGCGTGTCAAGGGTTATCACCTGCGGTTCCATGGTGTCGGAAAGCTGGTATTTAGGTGCGTTTCCGCCATCAGCTCCGAAGGAAATTACAGATGCCCGCTCATTCTGGTCGAAATGTGTTTGGGATCGTTGATAGCCATTCCAGATTTTTATTTTTTCGATGCGCTGTGGCTGATCAAAAAAGAATGTCAGGTTCTCTCCATCACCGGTGCTCGTTTGATTGCCATCGGACCAGCCGAATTCCGAACGTGAGTCAAAAAGGAAATCAGTGTGATAGGCCTCCATGGGCTCAAGACAGGAACTGGCCTGTACGTGTCCACCGGTTCTTCCAATCGGATGAACCAGCAGAGGGACTTCATCGCCATTTCCATTCATGACCAGAAGCGTTATTTCGCTAATGCCGACAGGCAGATTGCCCGCATAACGGATTCCGTTCACCTGGGATTCCATTGAGTCAGTGGCATCGATCCTGATAAAGATGCTCTTCACCCAGGCGTTAATCGGAACAGGTTCATCGGTTGCTCTGCGGATAGGGGATTCCAATCCGTTTATATAAAGCTGATAATACTTGATTCCTTCGATACTGCCGCTGCCCGGCAGGACCTGTATGCTGATGGCACTGATAATTACGGGTTTCTCAAAAGAGAAAAATAGTCCTTCGTCAGGGGCTGCGCCTGGCATAGTGGCCCAGTATGTGTTCGGGTCATCGTCAAACACATTTTCAGGGCAAAAGTTGCTTTCAGGCGTATTGATAGACGTTGCGTAACATCGTTCGAGATTCGCACTCGGGTGATGTTCTGACGTGGTTTCTTCGATTATTTCTTCTTCCGGTGTTACAGGTTCTTCGTTTACCGGTTCTTCACTTGTTTGCTCTACATCTATCTGTTCTGTGGTTACCTGTGAATCTGAAGCCTCTTCTTCGTTGCAGGACAAGGTGGCTGCCAGAACTGTGAGAGCGGATAGAACGAATACTGATTTTCTCATCATTACCTCCCAAGGGGCCATGAACAATGATTATGAATATCCTCTAATGCTACTATTTCCAATTGCTTGTCGAAATGCTGGTAATCCTTTTCGTACCAGTCACCACCCCATCTCCAGCCAAGCGTCTTCAATAACAGAACCACCGGATGCCCGTCGTAGAGAGTACCCGGTATTGAAGGATCATATACTGCGTCCTCAGGAAATACCTGAGTACCTGTGTAATAGGGGTTCTGCACAGGATTGATATCTATTGCCAATCCGTATGCATGATTGGATAACCTGTCCGAAAAGGGAACTGTGCGATAATTGAAAGCCGAAGTGTTGTTTTGCCGCATGGATTCAAAATCATCCCAGTCGAGCTGCGATATGGGCACCACTGATTCAAGGGGGAAGCGGTTGATGAGCATCAACATGAATACTATCTGCAGATCTCCTGCTACCCGGGCATCAGCGACAATCTGTCCGCGGTGTATCTTTTCGTCAAAACCGTAATAGACCACATCAATGAGCACCTGATTGTTCAGTATCCATTGTGGGCATTCGCTATTGACCCCATTTACGGATTCGTTAAAAGTCAACTCTGTATATATGCTGCTTCCGGAAAATGCCAGCATTGCACATACGAGAATGACAAAACAAATCACTCTTCGCGCGTATGCTGGATTATCTGTCATTCCGGGGTTATTTCCAGCATGATTTGTCCGACCCTCATTGTTCTCATTTCCATCCTACTCTTGCCCTCGATTTTTTGCCTTCGTCACCAGATACTTCAGTAATTTCTCCGGCAATATTGCATTCAGTATATACGCTAATGCTGTATTGGTTAATATAGAAAATATCCATCCGGGTATACGCTTCTCAGCTAACAAATAAAGAATATTGATATATTTGTAACCATATATGAAATAGTGCTTCCGATAGACATCCTCAATCATGTCTTTTACAACGCCTGCCTCTAGAGCCATCTCTAAAACCAGTGTCCCGGGGAAAAAAGTCATTGAGAAGTAATTGAAAATCTTTGGATGCGGCAAACTGTGCATCAGCCTCACCGTGTCGAGCATGTCCGTAATTCTCTCGAGAGGATTATTTAGAATAATATCATAAACAGGAGGATATATCTTATCACGGTATTCATTTAATAGCTTTGCAGCCTTAACTACACTCTCGTTCGATATCTCGCGGTTGTACATCTTTTTCGTTTTAGCAGAACCCGTCTGTATCCCAATTTCAATAGAATAAAGACCTGTATCGACGAAGAGGTCCATCATCTTGCGATTGATCGTAACGGGACTCGACAAACAGAACAGCGGAACTCCCACCTTGCTTTTGTACTCCTCGCTGAATTCATTTAACCAATCCGAATCCGCAGCCATAAATGAATCGTCCGTAAACGCAAAAAGCTCTATTGATGGTATCCTACCCTTGATATAAACAAGTTCATCAATCAAATTACCAACACTCCGCCGCCTTATCCGCCCGTGCCCCGGATACAATTTCTCTATTGCATAATTACAGCAGTACGAACATTTGTGCGGGCAGCCCCTTGTAGCCATAACCTGAAAAATAGGCCTTCGGTCACCAATTGACACTCCATTCGTTGTCAATGATTCGAAAACCTTTTCATCCATTTCGATAATTTTATTCTGTTCCCAGTTGATTGAGTAATGTTCTTCCAGGCTGATATCCTGCATTGGTATTGAATTGAGGTCCTGTATGGGATCCAATAAGGAATTCTTAATGATTTCACCGTTTCGTTTGAACCAGAAGTTAGAGGAGTCATAATAATCAATCCCGCCCTTCCACTTCTTCATAAATTCCGGTAATGCGAGTTCCCCCTCACCGATAAAGACCATATCAGCAAGCTCGATACACTCTTCCGGCATAAGCGTTGGATGAATTCCACCCCACATAACAGGAACTCCGGTCTTCTCCTGAATAGTCCTCGTAAGCTCCAATGACCTGTCATAGAAGTTGGACATAACAGAAATACCTACAAGGTCAGAATCCTGACATAACTCCACAACGCCATCTAAAGCTGCAGGATGATATTTCCTTGGATAATCGAAGTTTCCCTCCGTTAATGCTTTAAGATCATGAAGAAATATCAGCCTTGTCGAATATCCATGCTCCCTCAACGTGGAAGAAAGAGATCTGACACCATACGAAAAAATATCAAGATAGGGCGATATTAAAGTTATATCCATTCAGTCTTCCTCTTTCAGATTGAAAAAGTACCTTCCCGCAATCACTCAATTCGATGCACAGTGACTTGTTTACATCATATATCTATGCCTGCAATGTTGACTATTCCAAGTCCCAGGGCTTCTTAGATATTTAGACCATTTCTTCCTTTGAAACCAACAATACAGGCAGGAATATTCCCGGTCAATGTGATGAGCGGTTAAAAGCTAAAGGAGAACGAGTAACTGATTCTTCATCTCTATTTTATCAGGTATTTGCCTTACTCGTTGCATACCTCAGCTGCTGGTTAAGCTTTTCAATGGTCTAAATCTAGCCTGACCAATCATTTGCAAGGACTGCTTTAATGTCATCCCAGAGCTGTCCCATCCTGATGTCCCGCCAGAACCTGCTCCAGATGTAGGAAGGCCTGAAGTAGAATTTTCTGTGAAAGAGCGAGTAGTAGTGTTGGATTGTTTTCCAATCCAGATTCTCATGCCTCCAGACTTCCGATGTTGAATGGAAATTGTACATTTGCCAGTCCTCCGACAGGATTCTTCCATCCTTCTTTATCTGTCTGTAAAGCGCGGAAGAGGGAAATGGCAGTGTCATGGAGGCTTTCGCGTATGTGAGCGGAAGGCTCTGCGCAAAGCGGATACTGCGTTGCATGGTCTCTTCAGTATCACCCGGAAGACCCATCATGAAGAAGCCCACAGTTTCCAAACCCGCATCATGGGCCGTTTCAACAGCATCCCTGATCTTCTCTGGAGTTTGTTTTTTATTCACAGCGCTTAGTATTTCCGGGACACCGCTCTCAATTCCGAACGATATCTGATAGCAACCGGCTTCCCTGGCAAGTCGGAAGAATTCACTGTCTACATCGTCAACGTTCACTCCGGTGGGAAGGGCCCAGGGGGCGGGAAATTTTTCGTTTATGAGCAATCTGCAGGTTTCCTTGGCCTGTTCGATATCCGCGGTGAAATTGTCATCCTTTATATGAATATCGTTAAAACCCAGCTCAAGCATCCTGAACATCTCATCAACGACTCTTCTTGCGGATTTCGACCTGACGTGGTGGCCGAATATCCTCTGGCTGCAGAAGGTGCAATGGTGGTTGCAGCCCCTGTTTGTTTCCATGTAACCGACCGGGTTTTTTCTGCTTGCTATATGCGGTGATCTGTATCGCGAAAGGTCATAAAGCTCCCATGCGGGAAATGGCAGATCATCGAGATCCGCAATGAGTTCCCGCTCAGCTGTTATAGTGAAACTGTCACCCTTTCCGTAGGCAATGCCCCTGATGTTCCGGAGGGCTCTGCCCGCGCATATCTCCGCAAGTGTTTTTTCACCCTCGCCCAGAACTACAAGATCGAAGTTACCCTCCTCCAGGGATTCCCGAGGAAGTGTGGTGGCATGTATACCACCTGCAATCGTGATGGATTCGGGCAGGAACTTATGAGCTATACCGGCAAGCTCAGCAGCTTCATGAAAAAGAGGAGTCGTAAAGGTTATCCCGACATACTCCGGCTGGAAGCTCTCAAGCATGCCCCTGTAGATTACCAAGGGATCATGCTCAATCATAAGATCAGCTATCCTGACCTGGTGTCCTTCCTTCAGAAGCTCCCCCGCGAGTGTCGCAAGGGTAATGAAGGGAGCGCTTGTAATTGCTACTTTTATTTTGCTTTTTTCGTAGACACCCACTGCCGATGGCGGGTTGACAAGTAGTACTCTGCTCAAGTCTCCTCCAATATTCAGTGCGATCGGGAAATCGAACCCTCACGGTATTGATCAGGGTCCTGCCCCACCTTCAGCGTTTGCAGTATTCTAGTAGAATGAAGATAGAACCCCAAGAAGGCTCTCTTTAATTTTTCATCTCAATCCGGTTGAAACCCTCCGATTCCTACCCGGGATTGACCGTACTTCCAGAAACAATCCTACAAATCAACATCAATCAGACCGGCTTCCAATTCATTTAAATCCATCAGCATGCGCGCCGCGATTCCTGTCCAGATATATGTTTTATGATAACCTGCCCATTGATCATCCGGGCTGTAGAATTCCCACAGGTTATGATCACTTTTTAACTGATCAATTATAGCCGCTAACACTATATGCGCTAATTGCTCAGCCTGATAGTAATATCCGTAATTTATCAATCCTCTGAAAATCAGATACTGCCATTGAACCCAGACCGGACCGTTCCAGTAACCTTCAGGATTGTAGTAGATGTCATCAGCCGCCAACGAAGGAATTCCATAAACGCGCCAGAATTTATCAGTATCGGTCAACACCCGAACAAGTTCCTCGGCCTGCTCATCGGTTGCGCTCTTCGCCCACAGTGGAAGAAAACCAATAATCTCCTGCCGTTTCAGATCATCGGCAGAATTGAATGTAAAATCATGATCGGTCATATCAACATGATAAAAGAAACCGGTCTGCTCATCCCAGAAAGTATTGCTGATCGCATTCATGCGTTGGGCAGCTTCATTTGTCCAGTAGTTGTATTCGCTCGTATTTCCCAGTTCCAAAGCCATTTGGGCCAATGAATACGCCTCACTAACCAACATGACATTCAAATCCAGACCTTCGAAGTTGGCAGGCCAGCCGACCTGATCCCATACTGCCACATATCCGTCGCGCAAACTTTCTAA
>Ga0255373_1117_pt1 | contig 16531 bp, 17 predicted proteins | sample ANMaggSeSYBR01E5_FD_182093 | JGI IMG/M metagenome (GOLD analysis project Ga0255373, IMG submission 182093) | Sediment cell enrichment communities from methane seep in Santa Monica Basin, California, United Staets - ANME aggregate JGI... | ecosystem: Environmental > Aquatic > Marine > Cold seeps >... | reverse complement strand
GGATTTTAGAATTGTGCCCTATGCCCTTCATAATCCGACACTTGGAGGTTGACTCAACACTAGTGTGATTATTGAATAATTAGATTTTAGAATTGTACCCCATTCCCTTTATAATCCGACACTTGATGGTTGACTTAAAACTAGATATCACAATTAAGGCGGTCAATGATTGATACTGCCTGATCAGGGTATATTGTATATCCAGCCGTGAGTATCAGGTATCTCCCCGTACTGGATGCCGGAGATCTCGTCGAACAGTCTCCTCGCTATTGGTCCTATCTGGCCTTCATTGATATTGATGTTGGTATCCCTGTACTGGATTTCATCAACCGGAGAGATAACGGCTGCGGTACCGGTACCGAATACTTCCTGCAACCGTCCCTCTTTTGAGGACTGAATGAGTTCATCGATCGAGATGCGCCGCTCACTAACCTTCATGCCCCACGATTTTGTCAGGTCCAGTACAGTATCCCGGGTGACACCGGGCAGGATTGAGCCCTCCAGTGGTGGTGTTATCACTTCATCATCTATAACAAAGAAGATGTTCATGGTACCCACTTCGTCGATATATTTATGATGCTCACCATCGAGCCACAGGACCTGGGTGAAACCTTTCTCCTGTGCAATCTTGGCAGGGAGGAGGCTGGCTGCATAGTTACCTGCAGTCTTTGCTTCACCAACTCCGCCTTTGACCGCTCTTACATATTCCTCGGGCACAAGCAGGCTGACCGGATTAAAGCCTTCTTTGTAGTATGCACCTACGGGGGAGAAGATTATCATGAACCGGTATGTTGAGGAGGGGTGGACGCCAAGGAAATTTTCTGTGCCGAATATAAAGGGGCGTATGTATAATGAATGTCCTGTGTCTTTTGGTATCCAGTCCCTTTCCAGTTTTATCAGTTCGGTCATGACATCGAAGAACATGTCCTTATCGATGGTCGGCATGCACATCCTTTCATTGGACCTGTTCATCCTCTCTAGGTTCTTTTCGGGCCTGAATATGTTGATGCTGCCATCTTTGGCATTAAAGGCTTTCAGTCCCTCAAATACGGCCTGTGCATAATGGAGTGTGCACATGGCGGGTTCGAACTCTATCTTGCCGTAGGGTTCGATCCGTTGGTTGATCCATTCCCCATTTTCATAGTCCATACTGAACATGTGGTCTGAAAAGACTTCACCAAAACCAAGATTTTCAAAATCAACTGAGTCGATCTTACTGGTTTTGGCTTTTGTTATTTTTATATCAGACATGGTTGAAGCCCTTGATTATTTTGAATGTGTGATGAATTACTTATTGCTGATTAACCTAAATAAAGATAATGGAATGATGGTCTGCAATCCAAAGATTAAAATACAAAGTCGAACATCAGAAAGCATCCTGTAAGCACCATGCAGCACCCAATTTTATTGAGGGCCCATAGCATAGCCAGGTGGTGCGCACGGCTGATAACCGTGAGGTCCGGCGTTCGAATCGCCGTGGGCCCATTTCCTCTCATCTACTCTAGCCAGTAGCGGGCTGCACACGTATGCAGCCCTTCGGGCTCCATACGTGGACTGGATGTTTTTAGAATCAATAACAAAGATTTATAGTCAATTCGGCTTATTAATTCAGCTATATGAATGAAGAGAAGATCAATATACTCACAATGCCGGGTCTGAGCGTGGACATGGAGACTGTCGGTGGTATGCGGCTTACGGCATCCGGGGCTTTGGGTGCCGCCTGCGGGCCAGCCCTGAAACGCATCAATGAGCGGCTGCGGGAAGAGAAACCGGTCCTGGTGGATGGGGATATGGTGATTGCCTCCACATGGCTGCCGCCTATACCGGGTAAGGTGTTTAACAGGCTGATACGGGCAGAGGTGAGCTGTGCCCTGGGTAAGTACGTGCCAGAGACAGTATCTATTGAAATAACCAGGGAGTGCAAATGCAACTGTGAGCACTGCACGGTCAGCGAGGGCGAAGGCGAGATGACAACAGGGCAGATCAAGGCAATGATCGACCAGGCCCTGGACATGGGCGCATTCATCATCACATTTACAGAGGGCGACCCCCTGCTGCGGGATGATATCTTTGAACTGGTGGAATATGTGGACAAGGATAAGGCCATCGTCAACATTTTCACCCCTGGTACAGAGATGACCCCTGAAACAGCCGCCCGGCTTAAGGATGCAGGACTTCACAACCTGCTCATAAGTATTTACAGCACTGACCCTGCCAAACACGACCAGACCCGGCGGCTGGAAGGCGCATATAATTGGGCTGTGAATGCCATCAGGATGGGACTGGATGCCGGACTGCTGGTCACTATGAACACCCACGCCTCGCCTGCGCGCATGCATGAACTGCCCGGTCTCTATGAACTGGCAGGTGAACTGGGTGTGCACGAGTTCAGCATCTGGGAGAGTGTAGCCAAACGTCCTGGCGACCCCGTGATCTCAGAAGAGGATAGAAAAGTGTTACTGGATATGCACAACACCCTTAACCAGCCAGGCCCTGGTCCCAGGGTATTCACAAGTTCCTTCTTTGAAGGCGAGATGCTGGGCTGCATGGCTGGCAGGCGCTGGGCTCATGTATGCGTGGACGGAGGAGTAAAGGCATGTCCATATATGCCTTTCGAGTTCGGGAATGCGCTGGAAGAAAACGGACTACGGGCTGCCTGGAAAATTATCAGGTCACTTGAGGATTTCAAGGAGCGCAGGAACCTGTGCATGATGCAGGACCCAAAATTCCTTATCAACCTGGATGCTATCCCTGAAGATTCGAAGTCAAAATACAGCTATAGGGGTATATTGAAGTAATCCGGATGTGAAGCCAGCAATATAATATTGTAGAGCCACTGATGACGAATTAGCTATTTTGGACTGAAACTCAAGTTTGAAAATTATTTTTTAACCTAAAATCACCATCATGCAACTGATTTTGATGAAGTATGGAGTATAGTTATATCACAAAAACTATATTATTTTCACAACATATGTGGCGAAGGTATCGTAAAAAGATATGTAATAATGAGTCGTTCTGATTTATGAAAGTGGTCCTATGAGTACAGAACCTGCCAAATTGCTTGAAGAAGAGGGATTTAGTTATTTAACCTGCATACAGTGTGGGACATGTACAGGAAGCTGTCCCTCTGGACGCTATACCAGCCTGAACACCAGGCGGATAGTGCTGTCTGCAAGACGGAACAGGGATGTGTATCATGATAAAGACCTGTGGATGTGTACCACCTGTTACCAGTGCCAGGAGCGGTGTCCCAGGGGCATCAGGATAGTAGACGGGATACTTACCCTGAGAGCAGAATCAGTTCACATGGGGCTGATGCTGCCTGATCACCGTAAGGTAGCCGGACTTATGATTGAAAAAGGCCATGCAGTGCCCATTAACGACGATGGTCGAGAGAAACGAAAAGAACTGGGAATGGATGAACTGCCAGAGACAGTTCATAAACATCCACAAGCTCTTGACCAGGTGAAAAAATTGCTTGAGATTACAGGTTTTATGCAATTGGTCACAGATGAGGGTACTGAAGCTACAGTTGAAGGACAGTGAAACCTGTATCTTTGTTTCGGGATTGTATCATACCAGACCGATCTCATTGGTCCTGAGCTTTATTATACCAAACCTGTATCGAGACTTTTTATTATTTTCTAGACGATCTGGAAAACCGCAGAGTACGCAGGGGGACGCAGAGAAAAATAACAACCCTCTGTGATCCTCCGCGTCCTCTGCGGTTAATCTTTTTTGCCATGACCCATTGATCCAGAATAAATTAAAAAGTCTCCCTGTATCCTGGTGTCGAGAAGGCTACAAAACTACTGGATCAGATGCTCTTTTCCTGCCAGTGTTGTCTTCCTGCCCTGGGGAGTACGTTGAATGAATCCGACCTGGATAAGATACGGCTCATATACATCTTCGATAGTCCTGACCTCTTCCCCAACTGAAATGGCAATTGTCTTCAAACCCACAGGTCCACCCTCGAAATCATCTGATATTACACTAAGAATACGCCTGTCAAGTTCATCCAGGCCCAGCTTGTCTATACCCAGCATAGTCAGTGCATCATCAGCAACATCCCGGTTAATTGTTCCATCGGCCCTGACAACTGCAAAATCCCTTGCACGCCGCAGCAGCCTGTTAACAATTCTTGGCGTTCCACGGCCGCGTTTCGCAATTTCAATAGTCCCGTCCCGGGTTATGGGAATACGCAGGATAGAAGCACTACGATGCACAACCTCAACAAGTTCATCGATATTATAATGATTAAGCCTGAACGTTATTCCAAATCGATCCCTGAGCGGTGAACTCAAAAGTCCTATCTTTGTAGTTGCACCAATAAGAGTGAAATGTTCAAGGTTGAGTTTTATTGACCTGGCACTTGCCCCCTCGCCTATCATAACATCAATTTCCAGATCCTCCATTGCAGGATACAGTACTTCCTCAATAATTGAATTCATGCGGTGTATCTCATCAATAAAGAGCACATCTCCCCGTTTAAGTGATGTAAGTATCGCAGCAAGATCTCCGGGCTTTTCCAGGATCGGTCCTGAAGTACTTTTTATGCTGACTCCCATCTCATTTGCTATAATATATGCCAATGTTGTTTTTCCAAGGCCTGGTGGTCCTGAAAATAAAAAGTGGTCGAGTGGCTCACCTCGTTTTTTTGAGGCTTCGATAGCTATTTTTATGGATTCCCTAACGACATTTTGCCCTATAAACTCATCAAGTCTTATGGGACGGATCGTAGTATCTTCCTGTTCCTGATCCAGTTCAGAAGTAGAGATTATTCTTTCTTCCATGATTATTCTTCAACTTCTTTTAATTTTAAAAGTGCTGCTTTAATTAATGCTTCGATCGTGGGTTCTTTTACACCGGCAGATACAGCATCTACAGCTTCCTTAGCTTCTCTTTGTTGAAAACCTAATGATACAAGAGCACTTACTGCATCATAATTGACATTACTGGTACTGGTGGGAACAAATCCTTCCATTTTCTTTTTCATCTTATCCTTTAATTCCAGTATCAATCTCTTAGCATTTTTCCTGCCAATTCCCGAAATACTGGTTAGGACTTTTTCATCCTCATTGATTATTGCACTGGCGAAATCTTCTATTTTTATATCAGAAAGGATTTTCATGGCTATCTGGGGCCCGACTCCTGAAACGTTAATTATTAATTTGAACATCCCAAGTTCGGTTGTATTCATGAATCCATAGAGGTTGAGCGCATCCTCCCTGACATTAAGGTGCGTATGAAGTTTTACTTTTGCGTTTCCCTTTTCTTTAAGTTCCTGCAATGCCGGTTGTGGAACATTAACATGATATCCGATACCTCCGACATCAATTATAACAAAACCTTCACCACATTGCGCAATTTCACCATATAAATGTGAGATCATATCATTATCTCATTATATGTATATGGCATAAAGCAATCGAAAGACCATCAGCCGCGTCATCAGGCCGGGGCAGTTCGTCCAGGCCCAGAAGACTTTTTATCATTTCCTGCATCTGTCGTTTGTCAGCGCGTCCGGCACCTGTTATTGCCTGCTTGATCTGGGCAGGTGTATATTCGAATACAGGTATTTGTTTTTGTTGTGCTGCAAGTAATATCACCCCTCTTGCTTCACTTACCCTCATTGCAGATGTGACATTTTTATTGAAAAAAAGTTTTTCAATAGCTACAGTTTGCGGATTGTACTTTTCAAACAGTGCATTGGTTTCGTTATAGATATCCAGTAGGCGCTCTGGTGTTTTTTTATTAGCAGATGTTCGAATACATCCATAGCTTACTGGAATGATGTTTTCTTCTGATTTTTGTATGACTCCAAAACCAACGGTTGCAAGTCCCGGATCGATTCCGACAATGATCATGGTAATTTCACGGTGATTATTAGCTTTCGTATTCTTCAATATAATCAAACATTTCTGTATCGGTTTTAGGCATATTACCTTCAAAAAATGTCTTTATCCATTGCAAATACCCAATTCCACTTGGGCTCCTGTGTTGGTTTACAAGTTTGATCAAATATTTAACACATGAAATAATCTCCTCATAAGTATAACTCCTTTCCCCCTCAATTTTGTTATGCACCAACATAGCTTTCACAGATTTTGAAATTTCATCTGCAAGCGAGCCTTTCTTCTGCCCATCAAAATCTTTTTTAAGTTTATGATACGCAGATAACACCGTTTTATCCTTAAGAGCTGGTTTTTTCTCCCAAAAATTTAAAACTATGTATTCTATACTGAAAAAGATATCATAATAGTCGCCCATATCCGCAATTACAACTTTTTCTCTACTGCTTTCGACCAGTTCCGCCAATGGTCGATTTACATCAGCCTCTGTGACGTCCATATATTTTTATCATCCTCATGTTCTATAAATAGATTCGTACTTACCCCACCACCAACTGTTTCACCACCGCTTCTATCAATTTTACACCATAGGTCTGTGATTGCTTGTGTGGACCCATGTTCTGCCGGGTGCGTCCGGATCGTCTACTATCAGGGCGATGAACTGTGTGCCTGCGGGGACATTGTCCCATGAGAGTGCGGGGGGGGCTGTCCTCCCCATCGCAAGTGTGTTCGACTGGTATGCTACTGCCGTCTTTAAAGGCATCTAATGGTAATAGCACAATATTATAGGTCATTACTGTTCAAAATGTAATCCGAATTTTTGGTTTGAGTATATTTTTCCAATTTACCGTTAGACTTGAAATGGATATCCCTTTAAGTTTGCTCCATCCTGCACTCAGGATTATGGCACTGTCGCATTCGCCTGCTTCTACTAAAGGCATACCTTTACCTCAATCGTATCCCCAGCGCTCGCCGCAAGCACCACTGACCGCAGCCAGCAGCAGTGCACCCAGCGATCCGCTTATGCTGCCGCCTCATCGCCCATTTCGCCCCTATCCCGCATTATAGCAATCGGAACATCGAGATCCATCTTATAGAACTTATCAGACAGTCGCATGCCCACGTCCAACCCATCCTTACGCTCATCGATCCCCTCAACATAAACGATCACATCAAGGTCCTCGCCTTCATAAGGTCCGAAATATTCAATATCCTTAATCCTTTCAGCTCCAAATTCCTTTGAAACTTCATCCCTGATAATCCTTATAATTTCTTCTTTATCCATCTAAAATCCCTCCACAAGACTTTTACAGGTATCAACGATCTTGACAGCATCTGATATCGCATATCCACACATATCTTCCGCAACTTCTACGCCCAGATCATAATCACACTTTATACGCATCGATCTCCATTTATTCATCTGCTTGGCAAGCGTTTCATCTCCAAAGTTCCTTGCAAGCAGTTTCTTGAACTTATCCACCAGTAATCTATGCCTTGTAACATCAAGCTGCATCTGCACATACACCGCAGACCTTGCAGCATGGTACATCGAATAATACGACTTGTGAATCACGGTTCGGTTGCTTAAACCAGTTTCAAGCAATTTTTCCGCCACAGAGAGGTTATTCTCTGCAAGCACCAATCTGGACTCCGCTATATCATTCATAAATCGTTTTATCATGGTTAAATCCACTGCATCATACTCATTTAGATAAACGAGCAGCCCCCATTTATCAGGAGTCAGTTCCATCAACTTATTTTGCTTCATCGTAATCCTCATTTTCAGACGCTATCTGCTATCAATACTTTTCGATATCCATATAAATATTTGTAGCCTCAGTTCTTGTACCATCGCCAACCAGCCTGAGCTATTCCTCATATCCATATTCTCGACATACGTCCCGGCATGCACATAAATCGTATCCCCCCCTGCACCGTTAATCGCATCCTGAATCGGCGTTCCTGCGCCTACACCCGCCGCCGCAAGCATCAGCACAGCCACCAGCAGCAGGCGGGTCATGCTGCCACTTCCTCGCCCGCCTCATCTCTCGCCTGTTCTATGGAAATCGGAACATCGAGATCCATCTCATAGAACATATCAAACAGCCGCATGTTAACGTCTAATCCATCCTTATATCCATCGATTCCCTCGACATAAACGATCACATCGAGATCCTCATCTTCATGAGGTCCAAAATATCTGATTCCCTTTATCCTTTCAGCTCCAAATTCCTTTGAAACTTCATCCCTGATTATCTTTATAATTTCTTCTTTATCCATCTAAAATTCCTCCACAAGATTTTTACAGGTGTTAACGATCATGACAGCATCTGATATTGCAGATTCGCACATCTCTTCTGCAATCTCCACACACGGATCGTAATCCATGCGTGATCGGTTAAGGAATCTGAAAGGCTTACTGCTTCTGTTTTTTTTATATGTTAATTTTCCCAGTCTGATTAAGAGTAACCGCGACATCAGTACCTCCTTCATATGCCTGCCCGACTCGCGGGGCTCCATGGCGCTGGTCCTCACAATCTCATGAGCCTCCTGCGCCTGCCCACACCCCGCTTAGCCAGCTCTATCATCACAGCCTCGCCCATATTCAGCCCTCCCATAAGCTCCAGGTTGCGCTTGATATTCTCAGGAAAGAAACGCAGATTTGAAATAATACCCTCAGCCAGTTTCAGGATATGGTCTGTGAGCACGCAGGTCTTGGGGAAGATCACACGCTCGCAGGAACTGTTGGTCAGGTCACGTTCATCCCACAGGGTATTGTTCAGCAGTTCAGGCTCCACCATTGCCCTGACGATCCGTGCCAGTCCGCATACCTGCTCGCTCTTAATAGGATTTCGCTTGTGGGGCATTGTGGACGAACCCACCTGCTTCTTGCCGAAACTCTCCTCTATTTCTGCGATCTCGGTGCGCTGCAGGGAGCGAAATTCCACGCATATCTTATCCAGGGTAGTGACCGTGTTTGCCATCCACATCACGAACTCAGCATGCCTGTCCCGCTGTATGATCTGGGTGGATACCTCTCCATTAATAAAAAATCACAGGAATAGCCGAGACTGTTATATTATATATTGGTATTATCAAACTAACCGCAGATGAACGCCGCTGAACGCGGATACGCTGCCTGAAAATCTGTGTTCATCTGTGTTTATCTGTGGTTCCATTTAATTCACCAACATGAATTGTAACGGTCTCCGAAAATAACAAAATTTATGTACAAATAAAAGAGCATAATAACGTAACTTCACAGATACAATGATAGCTTTACATGGAACCTGGAAACCATCAGAAACAATAGACGATCAGGGAGATTTCTTCATATGGGGTGAGTCGTCTACAGCTTCCACTATCAAACGCCGGGGCCGCCCTCCAAAATTATCTACCAGCAAACCCCGCCCCCATCCATTCCAGGTTGCACACGAAGACCTGAAGATGGTTATAGAACTCCTGGAAGTTATCAATGGCAACATTACCAGTACCAAGACCCACAAGGATGATGTACTTCTATCTCTTCCTACATTATCCAGGTCGCCCCAGGCGTCACCGGATCTACTAATAGATAATGGCAATGAGAGCAATGAAGAGCCAGTGGGTTTAATACCATGGAAGATCGAAGGTCTAAGCATCCCACCCGAAAACGCAATATCATTACTCAGCTCACTTTCGGGAGCGTGGATAGAACATGATAACACAGTCATAGGAACCGATCTGAGGTTCTGGAGTAATGTTTCAAAATTTTCACTGGAACTGCTGTCAAAACAGCATTTTGTTCCGGGTATAGTCATTTCTGAGAATGGTGAGGTATTTCCCAGATGGCAGTATATGCTGAATGATGAAGACGACAGAATGCACTTTTCAATGCTTACAAAGTCAATGCCACCTGTTTGCAGGGCACTCATCCAGAATAAGGTTCCAAATGTACAGAAGGCATTCTTAGCAGATTTCCTCAATAGTGCCATTAACGGCTGTATCCAAAACTGGATGTCAATCTCAGAGATCAGATCAAAAAAGCCAGGCATCTCTGAAGTATGGTTACAATCCTTATCAACCGGAGAACCGTTACAAGTCCACAAATCAATTCTCAAAAACCTTTCAAAGGGATTACAATTATGGGAAGCCCCGATACACGAAATTGAAAAATCTGGATTTCGCACATCCTTTCGTCTTGAACCCCCGAATGAGGAAGATTCAGATTTCTGGAACCTACGGTATTTTCTCCAGGCTTCGGATGATCCGAGCCTGCTTGTACCTGCCGAGAACGTCTGGAGGGAGTCAAAAGATACACTTCATTTCCTAAACCGCAAATTCGACCATCCCCAGGAAAAGCTTCTTGCCGATCTCGGGAAAGCCTCACGCTTATACCCTCAGATCGAGGACAGTCTTCATTCTCCAAGACCCACAACTGCCCGGCTCACAACGCAGCAGGCATATACATTTCTAAAAGAGGCTGTACCTTTATTTACAGAGAGCGGATTCGGGGTCCTTATCCCTCCATGGTGGAAAAAAGGGGGATCAGATTCGAAGCTTGGCGTAACATTAAATGTAAAGCCAAAGCAAGACCCTAAAAACGGCAAGGGATTGTTCGGTTTTAACTCGATAATCCAGTACGACTGGAAGCTTGCTCTTGGCGGTGAGCCGGTAAGTGAAGAGGAATTTGAGAATCTTGTAAATCTCAAAGAGCCGCTTGTGCGTGTAAGGGGAGAATGGGTAGAGGTCAAAAAAGAAGATATCGCAGCTGCCATTAAATTCTTCAAATCCAGAAGATCAGGTGAAATGAAACTGGATGAAGCCCTCAGGCTGAGCGCTGGACTGGGAGAATCGGAAATTGGCCTTCCTGTTGGTGGATTTAATGCATCTGGGGTGTTATCAGAGCTGTTTGAGCGTTTATCAGGCAGAACCGGAATAGATGAACTGACACAGCCTGGTGATTTTGTAGGTGAGCTTCGACCCTACCAGATCAGGGGCTTCTCATGGCTTACATTTTTGCGGCAGTACGGGCTGGGAGCATGTCTTGCTGATGATATGGGTCTTGGCAAGACAATCCAGCTTCTTGCCCTGCTCATAAAGGATAAAGAGGAAGGCGTTAAAAAACCCACTCTTTTAATATGTCCTACCTCCGTAGTCGGGAACTGGTATCGAGAAGCAGAAAAGTTTGCGCCGTCCCTCAGGGTTATGATACATCACGGCACAGCCCGGGTCAGGACAAATAAATTCTATTCTGAAGCTGTCAAGTTCGACATGGTGATCAGTACCTATGCCCTTGCCCACAGGGATGAGGATATGTTCAAAAAAGTGGATTGGAGCGGGGTTGTGCTGGATGAAGCGCAGAACATCAAGAACCAGTTCACAAAGCAATCCCAGGCTGTGCGCAAGATCAAATCAGACTACCGCGTGGCTCTAACAGGCACACCTGTTGAGAACCGTTTATCAGAGCTCTGGTCTATTATGGAGTTTTTAAATCCGGGCTACCTTGGCTCGGCAGAAGGCTTCAGGAGGGGTTTTGCACTGCCCATTGAACGGTATAATGATAAAGATGCAGGCATGAAACTTCGAAGTATCGTTTCGCCATTTATCCTGCGCCGCCTCAAGACCGACCCCACCATCATAACAGACCTTCCTGATAAGATCGAGACTAAAGTCTACTGCAACCTTACAAAAGAGCAGGCTACACTCTATAAAGCTGTTGTTAAAGATGTGCTTATGAGGATAGAGAGTTCTGAAGGAATTGAAAGAAAAGGAATTGTATTATCGGCACTCACAAGGCTAAAACAGGTATGTAATCACCCGGCGCAGTTCCTGGGTGATAGTTCGGCACTGCCGGGACGTTCAGGCAAGTTGAACCGTATTACAGAGATGCTGGAAGAAGTGATCGCCGAAGATGATGCTGCGCTTGTCTTTACCCAGTTCGCAGTGATGGGTAATATGCTTAAAACGCATCTCCAGCATGTCTTTGGCCAGGAGGTGCTCTTTTTATATGGCGGAGTATCCCAGAAACAGAGGGACCAGATGGTTATGAGGTTTTCTGAAAAGGGCGGACCCCGGATATTCATACTTTCTCTCAAAGCAGGCGGGGTGGGCCTGAACCTCACCCGTGCCAGTCATGTGTTCCACTTTGACCGCTGGTGGAACCCTGCTGTTGAGAATCAGGCGACAGACCGGGCATTCAGGATCGGGCAGACCAAGAACGTACAGGTCCACAAGTTTGTCTGCGAAGGGACCCTTGAAGAAAGGATAGATGAGATGATCGAGGATAAAAAAGCACTTGCAGAGAATGTTATAGGTGCGGGCGAGGGCTGGCTGACAGAGATGTCAACCGAGCAATTGAAGGATCTATTTGCATTGAGGCAAGCGACGGTGATAGATGAATAATGGAAACGAGGGTTGAACAATGAGCTGGCGTAATGACTTCTGGGGCGGCTATGCCCCCTCAAAGCCAATAGAAGTGGAAGGCGGTATCAAAGCCAAAAGCAAGAGGGGCAGTATCGGGGATACCTGGTGGTCAAAACGCTGGGTAAGTGTCCTGGAATCCTTTGGCTGGAGCAACCGGCTTGAGCGGGGAAGACGGTATGCCAGAAAAGGGCAGGTGCTTGATTTTGAACTCTCAGCCGGAAAAGTGGAGGCAACTGTCCAGGGTTCGGTACGCAAACCTTATTTTGTCACTATTGAGATCAAACCGATCACAAAAGGGGCGTGGGATCATGTAATAGAGGAGATGTCGCAGAAGGCTATATTTGCGGCAAAACTTCTTGCAGGTGAAATGCCGGATGATATTGAAGATGCTTTTGAAGCAGCAGATGTGTCACTGTTCCCTGGAAGGTCAAAGGATATAAAAACGCACTGCTCATGCCCGGATAGTGCAAATCCCTGTAAACATATTGCTGCACTTTATTATATCTTAGCGGAAGAGTTTGACCGCGACCCTTTCATAATCTTTGAATTGCGGGGCCGGACAAAGGATGATATTACTGCGGCTCTTCGCAAACAGCGCACTGTAGATGATGAAAGCCCGCCTGAACCGGAGACTCTTCCGGCTGGTGAGACTGCTGAAGAAGAGGAAGCTGCTTTGTCTATGAATGATTTCTGGGACGCAGGAGAGAGCGAATCTTTTTCAGTTAGTATATCGCCGCCTGATGTATCCGCTGCGGTTATCAAACGGCTGGGAACACCTCAGTTCTGGGACAGCAAGGAAGATTTTGTAGAGAAAATGGGCGGGTATTATGAAGAGATCAGCAGGCGCGCTATTGAGACTGCTTATGGTGAACAGGCAGGGGCGAAGAAAAAGAAGGGATGAAACAAGGAGTCAGGTCAATATTCCAGGATAAACGGTAACTTTTGGTCCAGGCCCGATTATAGTCAAGAACATAATGTCCTTAACGTATATCCTGAACACTTTACGCTCTTGGCGTTCTTTGCGGTGTATGATCCTGGTCACCGCAAAGAGCGCGAAGTCCGCAAAGATAGTTTGAATTGTTTGGTTCTTGACTATATATCTCCATGCAAACTGATTATCCAGGAGAATGGGAAATTTCGGTTGTGTCCTACAAATCGTGACCTCTATATTAATTGAATTTGTTGATTTATGAAATAGTATTCATAAAGGAAGAGGGAACACGGATGCCACGGATTCGACGGATACGCACGGATTTGGGATTTCTGATTAAAATCATTCTTTCCTGTCATTCGTAAATATCAGTCTTTTGAATTCGGGATTCTACCAAAATTTAATAATAGCCCGACTTCTTTATTAGTAGCATAGACTTTGAAAAACAAACTGATGATTTTATCTGTTAATTTGGCGTGAAGCATTTTGTTTTATCCTTTCAGATTAAACACGAAAAACGAATTAATCGTATCCGTGTGCATCCGTGTGATCAGTGAAATCCGTGTTCTAAATCATTTGCCCCTATTTGTACTTTAAGCGAGAGAGGATTGAAAGTGATATAATTTTCAAAAAAAATGTCGCTGAGTCCAGATGGTAAACCCATGATTTTCAAGAATCAGAAATATAAAGACATCAGGTCATGAAAAATAGGACACTACCGAAATTTCATTTTTTATCATTTCAATAAAATACTCATATAATTTATATTTTCTACTCCTGTGGGGAAGTACTTTCCGATACGTTAAGGACCCATCAGATTAAAGTAGTTTGGATTTCAATTATCATCTGGTACAGGTGACTTCGGAGGAAATGGTGAGCCATGTGGGTAAAGCTTACAGCGCTCCTATTTAGTCGCCCCACATTGAAGCCCTGTGCCAACGTATTGCACTGACATCATTCACAGGATACACATCAGATTTTGAGGTACATAAAGTGTTTTCCCACCTTTCTATACAAGAGTTATTAAGTAAGCTGGAAGAGCTGGGGGATCAAGTTCCCGGGGAGCTGCCTCAAGCCATTCTTGCAAAAAAACAGGAAGCAGTGATTCCGTTATGTGATGTCCTTCATGATGATAGTTATTGGGAAGCTGAGGATAATATGCAGTGGATGCCCCTCCATGCTGTGAAACTGCTTGGCATGCTGGCAGACCCCCGTGCGCTGCCCCATCTTGTTGATGCACTTATTCTAGCTTGTAAAGTTGGGGATTATTCGATCATGGAAGATCTGCCTACAGTATTCGGATGCATAGGTCCGCCAGCAATTCCCCACCTTGAGGAATTCATTCATGCCAATAAAGGGGACAATGAATTTTGGTACCCCCGCAGTACTGCGGCGGATGGGCTATTAGGCATAGCTTTGCATCATCCTCATGAGCAAGAACGTATACTCACATTTCTACATGAGTTGTTTTCAGAAGAGGATGACGAGGAATTTCTGGGATTTGCTGCAAAGTCTCTTTTAAATTTTAGTGATCCGTCATCCATCCCAGTTCTGGAGAAAGCTTTTGATCGTGGCATTATTGACGATTATATTATCAGGAGGGACGATCTCTTAAAAAAGAGGGTAAAGCCTCTTGGTATGTATAATAATGATCTGTTACACTTTTATGATCCAGAACAGGTCGCCGAACGCCAGGTCAGACGGGAAATAGAATATGAAAAAGAATACGAAAAAGAATACGAAAAAGAGCGTCATGCAGCCCAAAAGCTTGAGCAGCGAGAAAAATCCATAGCCATTGAGCTTAAAAGATTAGAGATAGCAAATACGTTGAATGAACGTAATGTATTACCTCTTACCAGGAAAGTAGGCCGCAACGAACCCTGTCCCTGCGGAAGTGGTAAAAAATTCAAGAAGTGCTGTTTTTCATTTGTGAAAGCTCCCCCTCCCAGGCAGGTACTGGGTAATGGATTCTATTTTGCTAAATGGGCTGATCTACAAAAGGCAGCACCATATGATACAATACTGGTTCTTGAAAATCTAACATTTCTGGCGTCTGATGCTGAAAGAGAGGGTGATGTTGTCAGGGCTCTGGAACTATTCAGGATACTGGAACCCCTGGCTGAGCAAAAGGGATTGCTGGGTGAATTATTGCGACATTTCGGATTAATTGTTTCTGACCACCCGGAACTTGGAGAGGAAGGACTTGATATACTCCGCCGGCTCCAGTCAATCCATAAAGACCAGAACCAGGAACAATGGGTTAATACCAGTATGGATATTGCTGATTTTCTTGGTCTTATGGGGAGGTGGGATGAGTGCAGGAATGAATATGGCAAACTCATAAATGTGATGCCGGATGACTCTTTCATTCGGATAGGATTTGCCCACATCCTGGAAAAGGGCAATTATCCTGATGAAGCTGTTGCCTCATATGAGCACGTGCTTCGGATGGGGGACCAGGCCGATGAGGAAGATCTGGAAACAGCAGCAGGGGAACTGCGGAAATTGGCTGCCAGTCATAATATTGAACTTGATACATGGACAAGGAAAGCTCTTGGTGATATCCTTAGTTGTGAGGAATAGAAGGACGGTTTGTCAGAGGTATTCCTTTTTTAATTTTGGTGTGAAGTGAGTTAATGTTTAAGAATGATTATTGCTTTTATTTGAGCTACATCTTGTTCTATCATTGAAATCCTTTCATCAAAATGAGATATGAAATCATCGTTAAAGGCGTGGATTTCTGATGATATTTCTATCCAATTTTGATTGATTTTTTAGCTGAGATTTAAGTTCATTTCTCTCATATACCTCACAGCTGTATCCATTCTTTCGTAAGGTGCTGTGGTCAGATCTTCTTCTCTGATTATCTCAAATGCTCTATATTCGTCTGTTGACTTTTTATAGATCACGTCAATGTTTTTTACGCGTATAGGGTATTTAATAATGTTGATTTTTTCGAGCAATTCTTTGATGCTATCTTCTTCACCCTCACAGATAATCTGCACAGTCCCGTCATCAAGATTTTTTACATGCCCGTTAAGATTCAGATTAAAAGCGATCTCATCAATGAAATCTCTAAAACCTGCTTTTTGAACTCGACCGTATATTATGATCTCTGCACGTTTCTCCATACTAAATCAATTTTCCTTATTGAATATAGATGTTATTCCTTGTTTATCTTATTCGTTATACCCCGCAGCTCTGATGCGGTTGGGTGTGCCGGCGCAACGTTTGACTAGAGACTTTTTATTTTATTCTGGATCAATGGGTCATAGCAAAAAAGATTAACCGCAGAGGACGCGGAGAATCGCAGAGGGTTGTTATTTTCCTCTGCGTC
>Ga0255373_1110_pt1 | contig 17020 bp, 16 predicted proteins | sample ANMaggSeSYBR01E5_FD_182093 | JGI IMG/M metagenome (GOLD analysis project Ga0255373, IMG submission 182093) | Sediment cell enrichment communities from methane seep in Santa Monica Basin, California, United Staets - ANME aggregate JGI... | ecosystem: Environmental > Aquatic > Marine > Cold seeps >... | reverse complement strand
GCATGGATGAAATCATAAACAGGTTGATAGGCTATTCCCGTTATGAAATACCTTCCAACGTACTCTTTGATATCAGAGAATGGTATGAGACTTACGGCAGCCTGGTACTTGAAAAAATGTCTGAAGATAGTTTGCGATTGAGAATCAGCGATTCCATAATTCTTAACCGGATCCAACAGGATAACGATCTGGAACGATTCTGGTTAAAAAAAACAGAGGACGGTTTTTTGATCTCAGCCTGCGAACGGGGAAATCTGAAGCATGCCCTTGTAAAAATAGGTTATCCGGTCAAGGATACCTGTGGATATGTACCAGGCGCTCCGATTGACTTAAGTTTACGCAATATTGATTCGGATGGTCACGCCTTTGACCTTCGTGACTATCAAAAAGAGGCAGTTGATGCTTTTTATCAGGCTGGCAGTGCCTCCGGCGGTAGCGGTATCATTGTCCTTGCATGTGGTTCCGGAAAAACCATTATCGGGTTGGGGGTTATGAGCAAGATAGGCAGCCATTCCCTCATCATTACAACCAATAACGTATCCGTATATCAATGGCGTGAGGAATTGCTTTCCAGGACGACATTGGACAATGAGGAAATTGGCGAGTTCACCGGCCTTATAAAAGAGATAAAGCCGGTAACTATTACTACCTACCAGATGTTGACCTATCGTCGCACAAAAGAAGATCCACTTCTTAATTTGGATATTTTTACAGAACATGACTGGGGTCTGATCATTTACGACGAGGTTCACCTCCTTCCTGCTCCTGTGTTCCGTGCAACAACTTCCATTCAGGCCAGACGACGGCTGGGACTCACAGCCACCCTTGTGCGGGAAGACGGCAAGGAAGACGATGTATTTGCCCTGATCGGGCCGAAGCGATATGATGTTCCATGGAAAACTCTGGAAAGCAAAGGCTTTATTGCAGAGGCAATCTGCATAGAGTACAGACTCTTACTGCCTCCGAAGGAAGAACTCGAGTATGCCCATGCCTCAAAGCGGCAACGCTTCCGCATTGCCGCTGAGAATTCCAAAAAACTTACGCTGGTTGAAGAACTGATCTGTCATCACTCAGATGACAGCATCCTTGTCATAGGCCAGTACATTGCGCAGGTGGAAAAAATCGCCAAGAAACTGAACCTGCCGATTATCACAGGCAAAACAAAGCATGAGGAACGTAAAAAAATATATGCGGATTTCAGGAAAGGGCGGATTAAGGTCTTGGTTGTCTCAAAGGTAGCCAATTTTGCCGTAGATCTTCCTGATGCTAACGTGATGATACAGGTCTCCGGCGCCTTTGGATCACGCCAGGAAGAGGCACAGCGCTTAGGTCGCATCCTTCGACCCAAAAAACGAGCTTCTTGTTTCTACACCCTTGTCTCAAAAGGCACAGACGAACAGAATTTTGCCGTTAACCGCCAGCTATTTCTGGTTGAGCAGGGCTATAAGTATCAGATCCGCTATTAGTTTTGATGGACGTGGCGATGCAATCGGGGTTGGGTTCTGTATGTATCAGGTACAAAACGGAGTTTATGTTGAAGTAAAGTAACAGTTTACGGTTCACGGTTTACAGTTAGCGGTTGATCAAAACATAAAACTGTGAACTGCAAACCGACAACTGTAAACCGTGAACCGACAACCGTAAACCATTACGAAGTAATCTAAATGGAATATTTTCTTGAACTTATTCTTGGAGGGCTGACTCGAGGGAGTATATATGCCCTTATTGCTTTGGGCTATACCATGGTGTACGGCATTATTGAGTTGATCAATTTTGCCCATGGTGAAATTTATATGATAGGGGCATTTACCGCCCTTATTTTTACAAGTGTTCTGACGCTGCTGGGTTTTAACGAGATTGCAGTAATTGTGCTGGCGTCTCTATCGGCAGTGATATATTCTTCGGCTTATGGCTATACCGTTGAAAAGATAGCTTATATGCCACTTCGCAGTGCTTCACGTCTTTCACCCCTTATCAGCGCAATCGGCATGTCAATTTTTCTTCAAAATTACGTGCTATTGGCTCAAACATCGGATTTTCTTCCCTTCCCGAACCTCATTCCTGAATTTGAATTTATAAAGCCGTACAGGTATATTATCAGTTCATCGGAGATAATCATTCTGCTTACTACCTCGACGGCTATGATTTTGCTGACTTTTCTGATCAAGTTTACCAGGACGGGAAAGGCTATGCGTGCAACAGCCCAGGACAGAAAGATGGCTATGCTTGTTGGGGTAAATGTTAACCGTGTAATTTCTATAACATTTATAATTGGTTCTGCTTTAGCTGCACTGGGCGGAGTCCTGATTGCCTCGCATGTTGGTCAGATAAATTTTTATATTGGTTTTATCGCAGGAATAAAAGCATTTACTGCTGCCGTACTTGGCGGAATTGGCAGTATCCCAGGCGCTGTTTTAGGCGCGCTTGTTCTCGGGCTGACAGAAAGTTTTGCAACAGGTTACATTTCAAGTGATTATGAAGATGTTTTTGCTTTTGGATTGCTTGTACTGATTCTAATATTCAAACCGGCGGGCATTCTTGGGCGGGTTACGACTCAAAAAATTTAGGATCCAACTAATGATTAAAGCTCAAGAAATAAAGAAATCATTTCTAGTCTCTATCTGGTTTATGTTTTTGACATTTCCTATAATGGTGATCCGTGTCAATCCTATAGAGGAAGTTATTGAATGGCGCTGGAAGAACATGCTCATTGTTGGAATCGGCAGTTTTTTGCTCTCCTTTGTCTGGCGTTATATGCTGAAAAAAAGGGAAGCCGGAGAAAAACGAGCTGAAACCGGTGAATCAGGCAAAACTTTTTTGATTCAGAGGATATTGGAAGAACGCAGATTCTATATTCCTTTAGTAACAGGCTTAACTATTATCGCAGTCGCTTTTCCTTTTACTTTTTCCATGTACCAGACCAGCATAATGACAACCGCTTTAATGTATATTGTCCTTGGTCTGGGCCTTAACATCGTGGTGGGTCTTGCAGGGTTGCTCGACCTTGGGTATGTTGCCTTTTATGCTGTAGGAGCTTATAGTTATGCATTACTGAACTACCATTTTGGCCTTGGTTTCTGGTCGGTACTCCCCATAGGAGCTGTCTTGGGCTTTATTTTTGGTGTACTCCTTGGTTTCCCTGTGCTGCGCCTGCGAGGTGACTATCTTGCCATTGTTACCCTTGGGTTTGGAGAAATAATCAGGCTTGTATTGGAAAACTGGAATGAATTCTCTTTTGGCCCAAGCGGCATTGCCAATATTGACAGGCCGGGTTTTTTTGGTATCCAGTTCTCCCTTCAGGCTGCAAGCATATATCTTTATTTCCTTATGATCGGTCTTGTCATATTTACAATCATTGTAGTTAACAGGTTGCAGAATTCAAGAATAGGCAGGGCATGGATTGCTTTGAGAGAGGATGAAACAGCATGTCAGGCTATGGGAATTGACAAAACCAAGACAAAACTGAGGGCATTTGCACTTGGAGCAACATGGGCTGGAATGGTTGGTGTAATATTTGCCGCCAAAACTACTTTTATTAATCCCGCAAGTTTTACCTTCCTTGAATCGGCCATGATACTTTCAATCGTAGTACTGGGAGGCATGGGTTCGATTTTAGGCGTAATTATCGGAGCGTTAATCCTGATCCTTCTGCCTGAATATCTCAGAGCCTTTTCCGACTACAGAATGCTGATTTTCGGAGCCATAATGGTTATTATGATGGTTTTCCGACCCCAGGGCATAATTGCCAACATACGCCGCACTTATAAATTTGATGAATAGGATCATGAATACTATTTTGGAAGTTAAAAATTTAAGCATGAATTTTGGTGGCCTGCGGGCTCTGAACCACCTTGATCTGAATGTGGTTGAAGGAGAAATAGCAGCCGTTATTGGTCCGAACGGGGCAGGCAAAACAACTTTTTTTAACTGTATAACCGGAATATATAATCCAACAGAAGGAGAAATACTGATTTCACCTCCAGGAAAAAAACGCAAGAAAATAAATGGGTTAAAACCAAATCGTATTACGAAAAAAGGCATGGCCCGTACTTTTCAAAATATCCGTCTGTTTTCTAATATGACTGTTCTTGAGAATGTTATGATTGGACGCCACTGCCGTACTTCTTCGGGTATTGTGAGTGCTATATTAAGAGGAAGATCAACAATTAAAGAAGAAAAGGATGTAGTTGATTTCAGCTATAACATTTTAAAAAAAACGGGCATTTCGCACCTTGTCAACGAGTTTGCAAAAAATCTTCCTTATGGAGCACAAAGGCGTCTTGAAATAGCAAGAGCAATGGCTACCGAACCTTTCCTGCTTCTTCTGGATGAACCGGCCGCCGGAATGAATCCCCAAGAAACCAGGGAACTTGACGAACTGATAACCAGACTGCGAGATGAAGACAATATTTCCATATTGATGATTGAGCATGACATGAAACTGGTCATGAGTTTGTCCGACAGGATATTTGTTATGGATTACGGAAGAAAAATCGCACAGGGAACTCCCGGAGATATTATTAATAATCCTGTTGTGATAAAGGCCTACCTTGGAGAGGATATAGATGCTTAGGCTAAGGAATATAAACTCATTCTATGGAAATATTCAGGCGCTGAAGAATGTAAATATTGAGATTTCCAGGGGAGAAATTATAACTCTTATAGGTGCAAACGGGGCGGGCAAAACAACAACTTTAATGACGATCTCGGGTTTAGTTCCATCGCGTTCAGGCGAAATCATTTTTATGGGTAAAACTATTCATAATATGAGACCGGACAGGATCGTTTCGCTTGGAATCAGCCAGGTTCCAGAGGGACGGAGAATTTTTTCATATTTAACGGTCCTGGAAAATCTGGACATGGGAGCTTTTTTAAGAACGGACAAAAAAAATATAAAAAAAGACATGGAATATATTTTTGACCTTTTTCCGATTCTTAGTCAAAGGAGAAATCAGTTTGGGGGAACTTTAAGCGGAGGCGAACGGCAAATGCTTGCCATTTCAAGGGCAATGATGGCAAGGCCGGCGCTTTTGCTGCTGGATGAACCGTCTTTGGGACTAGCCCCTCTTATAGTAAGGCAACTGTTTGAGATCATAAAGAAGATAAATATCGAAAACCAGACAACTGTTTTTCTTGTGGAACAAAATGCAAATCTTGCGCTGAAAGCAGCTCACAGGGGCTATGTTATGGAGAACGGACGTATAACTCTTTCTGATTCCGCAGAAAATCTTCTTTCAAATGAAAATGTAAGAAAAGCATATCTGGGGTTGTAGTTTTTCTGGGAATCTATCGACGTTCTTTTGGGAATCGGGGTGGGATATTTCAAATCTGTTAAGAGAACTCAAAGAAGAGGAAAAAATTGTTCATGTGGGGGGTCAAAGAAATTCGGACACTGGCGGTTGGCTTAAATTACATTTAAAAAAGGCTTTTTTAGTTTGCAAAGGCATTAATCATCCATGCAGAGTACGACTTTTACCGTGACGTATAAAAAAACGATCTTATGCGATTTTATCTTGATTTTTGCAATTTTTATGCAATAATAAGCGCTAAGTTAACATTAAGGGGGCATCATGCTTATTGAATTTAGCGTTACCAATTATCGATCTTTCCTTACAACCCAGTCACTGACACTAACAGCAAACACCGCCACCGAATTGCGGGAAGAGAACAGTTTCGTCTCACCTGTATCAAATTTGCCACGACTTCTTCGTTCTGTCGTTGTTTACGGCCCAAACGCCGCCGGCAAAACTAATGTGGTCCAAGCCATCGCTTTCATAAAAAGATTTATCTTATCATCTGCCAAAGAAAGCCAGGAAGGCGAAAAAATTGACGCAACATCGTTTTTGTTTAACCGGCAAAGCAGCCGAAATTCTTCCGAGTTTGAAGTTCTGTTCATTCAGGACGGTATCCGTTACCAGTATGGCTTTGCCGTAAATTCCGAGAGAGTAACAGGAGAATGGTTGTTTGCCTATCCCGAAGGCAGGGCGCAAAAGTGGTTTGAACGAAACTTCGATCCCGAGACCCAAAAGGATATCTGGTATTTTGGGCCTAAATTCACCGGCCACCGCAAGGTTTGGCAGGAGGCTACCCGAAGCAACGCGCTTTTTCTTTCAACTGCAATTCAGTTGAACAATGAACAGCTTAAGCCCGTATTCAACTGGTTTGATCATAAGCTGCATGTTATCGATCAGGGGGAAAACATTTCTCCAGGATTCAGCGCCAACGAATGTGAAAAAGAAGAGAAGAAAAAGAAAATTCTCAAGTTTATGAATGCGGCAGATCCGTCGATTACAGATATTTTTTTGGAGAAAAAAGAATTTTCCACAAAGGACTTACCCGCCAAAATGCCGCAAAACATTAAAGAAGAAATCAGCAAAGAGCTCGATGGCAAGAAACTGACCAGTCTATTTTTTATGCATCCATCTTCTGATAAAGGTGAAGATGTGGCTCTTGAATTCGACGAAGAGTCTGCCGGTACTCGCAAGCTTTTTGCCTTGGCAGGCCCATGGCTGGATGTCCTGGACAAGGGACTTGTTCTCTTTGTGGATGAACTGGATACAAGCCTGCATCCTCACTTGGTCCGGTTTCTTTTGAATTTGCTACATACCCCTGAAACAAATCGACACAACGCTCAGTTGGTTTTTACTACCCATGATACCACGGTTCTAGATCAAACTCTCATGCGGCGGGATCAGGTATGGTTTGTTGAAAAGGATGCGGAAAATGCCACCCGCCTCTATCCGCTATCAGATTATAAACCACGCAAGGGCGAAGCCCTGCAAAAAGGTTATTTATATGGCAGGTATGGCGCCTTGCCGTTTCCAGGCGAATTGAGGTTTTGATGGGTACCGATAACCTGTTTCACAAGAGGAAAGAGCGTAAGGCCGAGTTATTACGTCGCCGGCGGGCAACGAAGGCCCCATATGACGTGATACTCATCGTCTGCGAAGGAGCAAAAACCGAACCAAATTATTTTGCTGAATTGAAAAAGACCTTCCGGTTGAGCAATGCCAATATAAGAATTTGTGGCCGTGGCTCAGACCCTCTCAGCGTTGTGGATTTTGCCATTGAAATTTTTCGGAGGGAACCGGAATTTGATCGTGTCTACTGCGTCTTTGACCGCGACAGACATACAACATATTCCGCTGCCCTGGATAAGGTAAAGCGAACCCGACTTGGCAAAAGAAGTAAAATATTCGCCATTCCTTCAGTTCCCTGTTTCGAGTTTTGGCTGTTACTGCATTTTACATACACCACCAAACCGTTTGATGCTCCTGCCAGTGATTCTATCTGTGCCAAGATTATCAAAGAATTGAAGAAATACCTTCCTGCATACCAAAAGGGAGATCAGGATGTTTTTAACAAAATACAGGATAAGCTGGATAACGCCATTATGAACGCCCGCCGTGTCGAACAATTCCATAAAACTTCCGGGACCGACAATCCTTCTACCTGTGTGCATTCTTTGGTGGAATATTTACGAGATTTAAAGAAGGAATAAAAGAAACGAAAGCGGCTGTGGGCCGGACGGCTAAAAGCGGCGACCTTTTGGAAGATGGCAGGCTTTAACAAACATGTGAGCATGTTGGAGCAGCTCGCAATTTACTTGCCGTTGATTTGCGGGTTAACCCAACCAAACATAAGAGAATAAGATGACGACAACAATCGAAGGTGCTTTTAGTGAATTCAAGTCAAACCTTGAAATTACGGGTTTGCAAAAAACTACAGTCTCCTCAAGACAACAAAGCGTCAGGGATGCCGTAAGTAAGGAACTATCAGTATCAGATTCATTTTTAGCGGGTTCCTATTCACGGAGTACAATGATAGCTCCGTTGAAAGAAGCAGATGTGGATATATTTATCATTCTAGATAACGAGTATTTTTATCATTATGACGGCAAAAATGGTGGACAGGCAGGACTTCTCGATTTACTCAAAAGAGCCCTGAAAAAAACATACACTAAGACACCAGATATCAGTAGGAATGGTCAGGCTGTTACAATAACGTTTACAGATTTCATAGTAGATGTTGTTCCAGCATTTGATAGGAAGGGGGGCGGGTATTTAATCCCAAATTCCATATCTCAAAGTTGGCTTTCAACTGATCCTAAAAAGCATATTGAAATATGGACTGCTGAAAACCAAGCCCATAATGGCGACTTAGTCCCATTGATCAAAATGATGAAAAGATGGAACAAGATGATCAATAACTATTTCATGTCATTTCATTTAGAAGTAATGATTTTACAAACCTTGTATCAAGTTAAGATTACAGATTATTCTTCTGGCGTCAGATATTTTTTCGATAAAGCGAGGTATTACGTTACAAAACAAAATCCAGATCCTGCAGGCTATAAAGGTGATGTGGGTGCCTATTTAAATACTCAACAAAAAATTGCTAACGCTGTAAGCAGGATAGAAACCGCATATAAGAGGGCATTGAAGGCCGAGGATTATGCAGTTAGATACCAAAATGAAAATGCAATAGATATGTGGCGTCAGGTTTTTGGTAACTATTTCCCATCATACGGGTGATTATTGTCATGAGTGAAAAAAGCACTAACAGGGAAAAAGATAAATCTCTTACATTAGAGGCAATTATAAATGAAGCTAAAAGGATAGAGGAGAACTGCCTTCATGCCTCGAAAAGTCATTTTGTTGTGGCACATTTCTGGACAAAATTTCATTTATGGATCGGAATTCCGACTGCGGTTTTAGCCGCGATAGCTGGAACAATAGCTTTTGCTTCATTTAAGTATGGCAATAGCATTGCTGGAGTTTTATCGATTATCGTAACAATATTGTCTGCTGTTGCTACATTTTTAAACCCTAAAGAATGCTCTAACACACATTTGACGGCAGGAAATAATTACGACTCTCTTTTAACACGTGTTAGAATATTTTGGACAATAGATTGCAGAAGGGAAGAATCAATAGATATATTGTCAGACAAATTAAAGGATTTTGCGGTTGAAAGAGAACGTCTCAATCGAGATTGTCCGCAACCTTCTAAATGGGCATATAAAAAAGCTAAAGAGGGAATTGAGAAAGGGGAAGCAGAATACCAAATAGATAAAGAGAATGTGCGGTAACTACTCTATGAAAATAATTATTGTGGGATAAGCCTCTGGTGGAGCAGGACGAGTAAAATTGCTGCCGCGCATTGCTCGCCTGTCACCAACCTCGTTGTACCTTTTGTAACTGAATAAAAATTGAATGTTATGGAAAAATCAATTGAAGATGGTTTTCAAAAATTCTTAAAGAGATTAACACCATTAAAAACAGAAACAGAAGCTGCAAAGAGACATAGAGCCTCTATTGAAAAATGTTTAAAAAATCATTTTGAAATGAATAGTTTTTTTCGTACTGGTTCATTTGGAAATGGTACAAGCATAAGAAAATATAGTGATGTTGATTGTTTTGCTGTAATTCCTGTTGAGCATTTAAAGCAAAATCCAAAGAATACGCTCATACAAGTAAAACGAAAATTAAGAAATAGATTTCCAAATACAGAAATAAATATAAAAAGCCCGGCCATTCAAATCCCGTTCGGCAATCTTAAATGTGAGTCAACTGAAATTGTACCTGCTGACTTAGTAGGTTACAATGAAGATGGGTTTGAAATTTACGATATTCCTGGCCCAAACGGCTCATGGATAAAATCAAGTCCGAAAGCTCATAATAAGTTAGTTGTCTATGTAGATGAAAAATTGAATCATAAATTACGCCCTCTAATCAGATTTATAAAAGCATGGAAGTATATCAGGCAAGTTCCCATTTCATCATTTTACCTGGAAATATTTATTACAAAATACTGCCTGGTTGAAAACAGCATATATTATCCTATTGATATTTTAAATATTCTGAATTTACTTCTTTTTGATAACGTCCCTGTTATTGAAGACCCAATGAAAATCGCAGGTTCTATTATTCCTTGCAATTCAGAACTCGCAAAAAGAAATGTAATTCATAAACTTAAATTACATCTGCCAATAATTGAAAAAGCAAATAAATTCGATGAACTTGATAAACCCAAATTGGCATTCAATTATTGGCGTGGTTTATATAAGGGTAACTTCCCTACACATTAACGAGGCGATAATATGAGTGATGGAATTGTCCCATATGATATTGATTATACTGTTTTAAATAGAAACAGAAAGATAGAGAAAGCTTTTTTGATAATATCGTTTTTACTTTCTTTTACATTAAATTTAATTTCTGAATTTAAATTTAATGTAAATCCATATGTATTTGATACAATATTATTCTTGGGGATAATAGCTTTACTTGTGTTCACGGCGTTAAGCATTGTTAATGATTATGTTTTATTTCCAAGTTGTGAAAACAAAAGAAGATCTATTTATTTAGATTCTGCTTTTAATTCACATTTATCGGATAAAAATATTGATCCTAATTTTTATAATCCTGAACTTTCCCCGGGTATTTACAAATTAGCAGTAAACGGCTTTGAGAATTGTTTTTTCACATATAATGTTGGCAAAAAAATGCTTTTCGGGAAAATGTTGAAAAATATTATCATAATACTAATATTTATAATTATCGCATATTTTGGAATTAGGAATACTTTTTCGACGGGAATTGTTTTTTTGCAATTACTTGTGTCAGGATTATTTCTAAATGATTTAATAAGATTTTTAATCTACCATCAAAGGAACTACCAATATATTAATAACTATAAGTTATTGTTGAATAGAATTGGATCTTCTTTGCACGCTGATGATATTCCTGAGATTATTAAAAATATTTTAGATTATGAGTGTAATTTAAATTGGGGAATAATTTCTCTTAATTCTAAAATTTATGAGCAGTTGAAAGATGATCTGAATCAAGAATGGGAAGAAATAAAAAGAAAATATGGAATATCAAATACAAATTCTATTACTATAAATTGAATAAAGGGCCATTTAACCTGCGGTTGGAGTCGGAATTTTAACGCGTTCAGCGTTTTTGCTATTTTGTAAATTTGTCAAGCGCTTAAATCCGCGCAAATCCATCAGGTTATGCGCAGAGTTGGTCCTGCAGCTTGCAGCAAGGTTCTTCATTAGACGAAGACCTATGATCATTCAGAATCCAGGAGTATTTCATGGCAAAGCCCGACCTTACAGACGAAGAGAAGAAGACAATAATTGAGGCACTGAACAGCAATACCGAACCGCCTTCGGATCTGATGACAAAACTTTTTCCGGGGCTGGCCGAAAAATTCGATGTTGCAAAACTGGACATGGCCAAGGTTGTCACCCTTGAATACGGGGGAGAAGCGAAGTTGGTGCCATCCTGAACCAGGTTTCTCCCACCGATGCCGGATCGCCGCTCTATCTTGAAAGATATTTTAAAGGAGGCAGTCTGACGGCAAAAACTACAGAGTTTGTCGTTCAGATCCTAATCGCTGGATTAATTTCGTGAGAGGTAACAGTTCAACGTTCACGGTGAACTGTTACTAATGGAGAAACTTCATGCGTGCTATGGTTTTAAGCGAGCCTAATCGCCCGCTTCGTCAATTAGATATCGCCATTCCTGAACCCGGCCCTGATCAGTTATTAATTCGTGTAAATGCATGTGGTGTATGCAGAACCGATCTGCACATTATAGATGGGGAGTTAGACAGACCTAAGCTTCCCCTTGTTATGGGTCATGAGATTATCGGAACGCTGGTTAAAAAAGGATTAAATGTAGAACGATTTTCCATTGGCGACAGGGTTGGAGTGCCTTGGCTTGGTTATACCTGCGGCAAATGTAAATATTGTTGTTCCGGAAAGGAAAATCTATGCGATTCAGCAGGTTTTACCGGATATACCATTGACGGAGGTTATGCAGAATTCACAAAAGCAGATCAGAGATTTTGTTTCCATATTCCGGATTTTTACTCTGATGCGGAAGCTGCTCCATTATTATGTGCCGGCTTGATAGGTTATCGTTCTCTTGTTATGGCAGGTGATGCGGAGCACTTGGGCATCTATGGCTTTGGTGCTGCAGCACACATTGTTGCCCAGGTCGCAAAATACAGAGGCCGGAAAATTTATGCTTTTACCCGTCCCGGCGATAATGATAGCCAGCAGTTTGCAATTGAGCTTGGTGCGGAATGGGCCGGTGATTCTACTATGCAACCGCCACACTTGCTCGATGCAGCCATAATTTTTGCTCCGGCAGGCGAGCTTGTTCCTCTATCCCTGAGCGCCCTTGCTAAAGGCGGAACAGTAGTTTGCGCTGGGATTCATATGAGCGATATTCCTTCCTTTCCCTACAATATATTGTGGGGAGAGCGCAGCATATGCTCGGTGGCAAACCTGACACGCCGTGACGGCGAGGAATTCCTGGAATTGGCACCTAAGGTGCCTGTGCGTACCAAAGTCGAAACATTTCCGCTTGCTGAGGCAAACGAAGCTTTAGCGAGATTGAAACGCGGCAGGATACGGGGAGCCATAGTTCTTGTAATTGATTGAACGAAAACCCTGTCGCATGATGTGTAATGCAAACCATTTTTGGAAACAATTATGACTGAATCAAAGATTGAAAAAATTATTACTATAAAGGAAAACCTGGAGCGGGTTCTTGATAATCTTAAGGATGGAATCATAGCCCATGACATAAAAAGGCGTATATTTTTTTTCAACCATGAAGCTGAAAGAATTACAGGTTTCAGCAGAAAAGATGTTCTGGGAAGGGACTGCCACGATGTATTTGAAGCCCCCTTTTGCGGTGAACGCTGTTCTTTCAGTAAAGATAACCCTGAAATTATGGATAACTATGAATATACGATTAACATGTTAAACAAAAATGGCGAAATTAAGAACATTGAAATGTCATTTAACAGGATGGATGACGAAAATGGAAAACTCTTTGGGGTTATTGCTTTCCTAAGAGATGTTACTGATATTATGAGCCTGAAAATAAGAGCCGGAAAGCTAAACAGCTTTGCAAACATCATAGGTCAAGACACAAAAATGCTCCAGGTTTTTCAACAGATTAGAGATGTCGCCGGCTATAATTATCCAGTACATATTTCTGGAGAAACAGGTACAGGCAAAGAACTGGTTGCTGCAGCTATTCACAATGAAAGTCGAAGAAGTGGCGCTCCATTCATCGCTATAAATTGCGGAGCATTGCCGGAAAGCCTTATAGAAAGTGAACTTTTTGGGCATGTTAAAGGAGCGTTTTCAGATGCTATACGTGATAAAAAGGGGCGCTTTGAGCTGGCCCACAGAGGCACAATATTTCTGGATGAGGTTACAGAACTTTCAAAAAATGTGCAGGTCAAGCTTCTGAGATTTCTGCAGGATGGTACATTTGAAAAAGTTGGCGGAGAAAAAACAATCTCTGTAAATATTCGAGTTATCAGCGCAACAAACAAAGACCTTAAAGAGGAAGTAAAGAATAAAAATTTCCGCAAAGATCTTTATTACCGTTTAAATGTAATACCTATAACTATTCCTTCTCTCCGTGAACGAAAAAATGACATACCACTTCTCGTCGACCATTTTCTTAAACAGGCTGAGGAAGATTATAAGCAAAAACCTCCCGGAATATCTAAAGAAGCTATGTCCTTAATGATGGATTATGCCTGGCCGGGAAATGTTCGTGAGCTTCAAAATGCTATTCAGTTTGCCATTGTAAAATGCAGTGGCAGCTTAATTACTCCAAATGAACTCCCTGTTGAGCTTAGAGAAAACAATAAACCGGGATTGAAACGCGGCCCTTATAAGAAGCTTGACTTTGATACAATAAAATCCGCTCTTGAACAAACGGGGGGGAACAAATCAAGAGCTGCCAAGCTTCTCGGGGTGGGAAGGGCCACCTTATACAGATTTTTAAGAGAACATCCTGAAATACTTAAATCTCAAGCATTATAGAGCTTGCCTTTAAGCCAGTCTTTAACTTCACCCTCAATAGAATAAACGCCTTTATTATGACCTACTGACTCCAGGAACCGGGTTTCTATCCCTTTGGGCATCTTTATTGTAGCAAGTTCAACGCCGTCTTCACTGTTACGACGGATAAGATATATTACCGGCTCATGCCATGTATTTATTACAAAATAAGTAGAAAAATCTCTTTTTGATCTTATTACGTTTTTACCCGCTACCGAATTATTACCCCATTCCAGATAAACTGTTACAGCCATTTCCGGTGTCATCTCCCAGTCAATGTCATTTAACAGGTCAAGATTCTTGTTTATATCTTCTAATTTCATCATGCTGTACCTCCTTTGGTTCGAAGTTGGCAAACAATAAAATTGTTATTTAACACATTTAACAGCAAGCTATGTGCCATTGAGAACAAAGACTCCAATGATGAAATAACACCTTGAATTAAAATCAGATATTGAGATACAAATATAAATGGAAAGACATGTAAAATGTCTCATAATACAATTATGTCTCTAATTCAAAAATGAGACAGAATTCATGATTAGTTTCTCATTGTTTTACCTATTGAGTTATAATAATTACAGGTATCAATAATTTTTAGGAAAAAGCAAAATTTCATTTACTTCTTGAGCAAAATCAGACTTAAAAGTATCTTATCGTTCAGCAGTATGGAGGGGCCTTTTATGAAAATAAAAATATTGCGAATATTTGTTTTGTTTATATTTGTTTTTTCCGCTATTCAGTTGCAGGTTTCTAAGTGCTTTGGGGAAAAATTTTCGGTAATTGCCAGCATTTTTCCGGTTGCAGATATGGTAAAGCAGGTTGGAGGTATGTATGTTGATGTGACTACGGTTATTCCTCCTGGCGCAAGTCCTCACACATATGAACCAAAACCAAGTCTTTTAAAAAAGATTTCCGAGGCACGTGTTTTTTTTATGATTGGTGCCGGCCTTGAATTATGGGCTGGAAAATTTGTCAGATTGTCAAAAAACCAGCTACATACAGTGAAATTATCCGAAGGAATTTCTCTGATAAAATTATCAAAACATCATCATGATGACTTTGACCACTATCATGGTGACGAAGATATTATAGATACAGAGTCGGGTTTTGCCAATCCTCATATATGGCTTGATCCGAACATAGCAAAATTGATGGTTAATAAAATTATTTCAGTGCTTTGTAAGATTGACAACAAGCATATGGAATACTATGAAAAGCGGGGATTAGCGTATTTAGATAAATTGGATGAACTCCATGTCTTGATAGCTTCGACGGTTGAAAAATTCAAAATTAGAAAATATGTTTGCTTTCACCCTGCATGGGATTACTTTGCAAGACGATATAAACTTGAATCTGTTGGTGTGATTGAAGCTACTCCCGGAAGAAACCCTACGCCGAGAAGTATAAAAAAAATCGTTTCTCTTATAGTAAAACATGATATTCGGGCTGTGTTTGCTGAACCCCAGTTGAATCCAAAAACTGCAGAAGTAATTGCCAGAGAAGCGGATGTTAAAGTACTTTTTCTTGATCCAATGGGCGGCCCGGATATAAAAGGCCGCAACAGTTATTTTGACCTTATGAAATATAATCTTAGGGTCTTGCAGGAGGCAATGCTTTGAAAGAGCATGGAGCAGATATCGGAAATAAAAAAGCAGTTTATGCGGAGCTTGAAAATGTCTGGGTCGGTTATTACAATAAATGGGTGCTGAAATCTATATACTTGAAGTGCTATCAGGGTGAGATCTTTGGCATAGTAGGTCCCAATGGTGGTGGGAAATCAACCCTGCTTAAAGTTATTTTGGGACTTGTTCGTCCTCAAAAAGGTGTAGTGAAATTATTCGGGCATAGGCCTGACAAGCACAGCAGGCTTGAAGTCGGATATCTGCCCCAAATTTCCAAAGCTGACAGATCTTTTCCTGTTACAGCTCTGGATGTAGTCTTAATGGGCTTATATAACAGGATTGGTTTTTTTAAACGACCAGGAAGCAAAAGCAAGGAAGTTGCAATGGAGATGCTGGCCAGGATAAATATGGCTGAACATGCTGAAAAACCTTTTGGAATGCTGTCCGGAGGCCAGCAGCAGAGAGTTCATATTGCCCGTGCTCTGGCATCAAAGCCCAAACTTTTGGTACTGGACGAGCCTTCAACAGGAGTTGACAGTGTTGCTCAGGAAGATTTTTATGAATTGTTAGCCAAATTTAGAGATGAAATGAATATATCGGTAATAATGGTTTCACATGATATAGGAGTTATTACCGCCCATGCGGATCGCATCGCATGTTTGAATTTAGAAATTCACTATCATGGTGAACCGGATTCCTGTTTTGAACCTGAAATAATGCAAAAGGTTTATGGAAAAAACCTGAATATTATGGTTCACGATTCCAGATGCGCAACATGTTCCTTAAAGAAACATGAACATGAACATAATGATTGAAATTTTTAGCCTTGAATTTATGCGGAATGCCTTTATGGCCGGCATAATGTTGAGCCCGGTTCTTGCTGTAGTGTCTTTTTTTGTTGTGCTCCGCCGTTTATCATTTGTAGGGGTTGGTGTGGCGCATTCAGCATTCGGCGGCATTGCCCTGGGATTTCTTCTCGGTATCTCCCCTACAATTACAGCCATTATATTTGCAATAGCTGTCTCCAATGCAATCGGCTACATCGGCAGGCGTGGAAAATTAAGCGCGGACACAGCTATAGGAATCTTTTTTGCTTTTGCCATGGCGCTTGGGGTTGTTTTTATTGGCATGTCAGATCAATACAACGTGGATCTTTTCGGATATCTTTTTGGTAACATACTCGCAATTACCGATAAGGATTTAATAATTATTGCATTGTTGGGAGGTTTTGTCCTCATATCCATTTTTTTGCTTTTCAAGGAATTGCTGTTTGTTTCATTCGACAGAGAGGTTGCGCTCGTTAGCGGAATGCCGGTAGCTCTTCTTGATCATTTCTTTCTTACAATACTTGCGATGTCAGTTGTAATCAGCATAAAAATTATAGGAATAATTCTTGTCTCAGCTCTTCTTGTAATACCAGGAGCAGCAGCCTCACAAATAACTGATCGCTATATTCCAATGATTGCAATTGCCATAGCAGTTGCTTTGATATCCACAGCAGGAGGAC
>Ga0255373_1108_pt1 | contig 17213 bp, 20 predicted proteins | sample ANMaggSeSYBR01E5_FD_182093 | JGI IMG/M metagenome (GOLD analysis project Ga0255373, IMG submission 182093) | Sediment cell enrichment communities from methane seep in Santa Monica Basin, California, United Staets - ANME aggregate JGI... | ecosystem: Environmental > Aquatic > Marine > Cold seeps >... | reverse complement strand
ACAAATCATTTGTAAATGTTCCAAACTCTTTTATTTCATACTGTTCTTTGCCTTGTTCATCTATTGTAATAAGGCACGCTGATATTTTTTTCTTATGCACATCTAATCCGCAACAAACAGGGTGAACAATTTGAATAAATGTGGTATCTAATTTTTTGGTCATAACTATCCTCCTAATTTTTTATTGTGGTTGATAAAAATTTTGATAGTTATGACCATTCGTTCGATTTTGCAAGTGTTTCATGCTTTGTTGTGCCCGCAGGGCATGGGGGTTGGTTGGGTTTACACCTATCGGCTACCAACGTAAGGCGGGACAGTCTGTAAATTCAGTTAGTCAGTGTCTGAGAAAAACTTAATTTGCCCCTCGTTCCCAGGCTCAGCCTGGGAACTCATTGCATGAGGCTCTGCCTCATTCCGTGGCAGAGCCACAAAAATTGCATTACGAGGCAGAGCCTCGTAACGAGGAAGAAAGTAGGGCACGTTCCCCAAACGTACTAAAACGTTTTGATTGTGAAAGTGTCATTATAGCCAAAATGGCGAAAAGTGTCCCGCTTTAGGCTGGTAGCCTATTCTCCCAGCCGCAGGCTGATTGCTTTTTCCCTTTCTTCCGGAAAGGGGAAACAACAACATCCTGAAAATCCTGTTCTTCCTGTCTAAAAAACAAAAAAAGAGGTTTTAAAATAGCATAAATATCAATTGGCTAACAAGTTATTTACTTACTTAAGAATGTCCCCAGGTCCTTAAGATTCGTCCCCTGGTTTCCACTTGACAAACAATATCATTAATATATATTAAGAGTATATATTAATGGTGGAGGGTAAGAATGAAAACAGCAAAATTGTTTAAGAACGGGCAAAGCCAAGCCGTCAGATTGCCAAAGGAATTTAGAATGAAGGGTAGCGAAGTGTATATCAAAAAACAAGGCGAAGTGATTATCTTATTGCCTAAAGAAAAGTCATGGAATACTCTTTTTGACAGTCTGAAACATTTCGCGAAAGATTTTAAAATTGAGCGAAATCAACCCGTAGAAAATCAAAAACGAGAGCCAATGTTCAAATGAAATACCTCCTGGACACAAATATTTGCATATACATCATAAATGAAAAGCCAGAAAAGGTATTGAGAAAATTTGAACAATATCCCGTTTCTGAATTTGGGATTTCTTCAATAACACACGCAGAGTTGCAGTATGGAGTTGCCAAAAGCAAAAATAAAAATAAAAACAAAATGCCCTCGATGAGTTCCTGCTGCCGCTAACGATTCTTCCTTTTCATGGCAAAAGATTAGTTACATGCTATGGGGAAATAAGGGCTTTGCTGGAATCCAAAGGTAAAACAATCGGCCCACTTGATACGCTGATCGCCGCTCATGCTTTGGGTTTGGATCTAACAATTATTTCAAACAACATCAAAGAATTTTCGAGAATCCCAAGACTCAAATGTGAAAACTGGATATGATCATTCGAGTTGAGATCAGAACATTTTTTGCCTTTCACGCGTTTAACTTTTTCTTGCTTTTTTGGACCAAATAAATTCAGAGATTAATCCAGTTAATCCTGTCCAATAAAAAAGAGCCACGCCAAGCCAGACTTGATGCTCCCGGTGTCCAACAACATGTAATGGCCCGTGGAATTGAACGCCGAAAAATATTTTAGGACGATAAAGATCGCTCTTCATTTCTGGAACGACTTGCTGTCATCCTTGTGGATACCCAGACCCAGTGTTATGCTTGGGCGCTTATTCCGAACCATTTTCACATCCTTTTACACGCACCGCCCTACACCCAGCACCGTCATGCGCCGGCTTATGACCGGGAATGCCGTATCATTCAACATTCGTCATCGGCGAACGGGGCACCTTTTCCAGAATCATTATAAGGAACGTGGACGAATTAACTTCCTCAAGTAGGCGCACAGATTTGGGTCGAATTTGTTCGATCTCAGATCACAAAAGTTGAAGGAATAGCGTGCTATTTCAATATTTTTGTGATTTGAGACCGGACAAAGGCGGCCTGAAGCTGTGATGTATAGTTGGGGAAGTTATTTCGTCCACGTTCCTAAGTCAGTTGACTGTGAAGAAGACCACTACCTGCTGGAGTTGACGCGCTACATTCATTTGAATCCACTGAGAGCAAAACTGGTCGAAGATCTGAATTCCCTTGATAAATATCCGTGGTAGGGTCACAGTGTGCTGATAAGAAAACAGAAAAATCCTCTGGTTCCGGAAATTCCGCCTGCCGATGAAAAAGATAAGTACCTGGCGGAAAAAACAGTTGAAAATGTTTTACAGTTTTTTGGAAAAAGCTTAAAAGAAGCCCGCCGAAGATACCGGGTGTTTGTTGTAAAAAGGTTTGCAGAAAAAGGCAGGAAACTGCTTAACAGCTATGAAAGAATGTGGAAGTTACTGGAATAATGCAGTTAAGTAGCAATGTCCCCCATTATTGCCCCATTATTTTTTGTTGATTTTTATAGCTGGATGCATTTTTAGGTAGGACTATCATAATTTATTTGCTATTAAGGATTAAGGTTAATCTAATAATGGCTCGGAGGTGAGATATGTTCAATCAACTCAATATTGAATATCCACAAAGCTTACCGGATATTCTTCAAACAACAAAGAAGGCTTTTGAGGAAGAAGCCAGAATGGCGATGGCGGTAAAGTTGTTTGAGATGAAAAGGCTGTCATCCGGCATGGCAGCTACATTGGCCGGACTTGACAGGGTTAATTTTTTACTCAATCTTCATCGGTTCAATGTGCCAATGATTGACCTTGAAGAAGATGAGCTTTTATCGGATATGCAAAATGCCTGAAACAGAAGAACTTGTCATTAACACAGCGCCTTTACTTGCTCTCATAGCCGGTGTTGGCGACTTATCATTGCTGGAGCTGCTTTACAAACGTGTTCTTGTTTCTTTTGAGGTTTGTCAAAAAATTGAAGCAGGTGGATCTTCGGACTTTGGAGTGAGTGAATTTAGAAGATCAAGCTTTATTGAAAAACGATCAAATCCTTTGACCATTACTCCATTTCTACGAAACGCACTTGATTTAGGTGAGGCTTCTGTTATTCAGCTTGCATTGGATGAAAATATTCACACAGTTTGTATCGACGAGTCCATGGGTCGGAGAATTGCTCGATTGAATGGGCTCAAACTGACGGGCTCAGTTGGAGTGCTGATCCGTGCAAAAAAAGATGGTTTTGGTTTTTCGATGAGCGAGGCTATAAATCGAATGCAATCTCAGGGTATTTATTTGAGTCAAAAGGTTGTCGATTTCGCACTTAAACAAGTCAATGAAATGTGAAAACGTTCCCCATTACGTTTTATGGCTGGATGAATTTTTAGGAAGGACGCCCCCCGTCTTGTCCATTTTTAGGAAGGACAAGTGGTTTAAACCGATTAATAAATTTCATGAAAAAATAGAGAATAGAGAGGTGGCGTAATGCAAACTGTAAAATCTTTAACTCCGGAATCTTTGACTGCTGTTGAGATTTTGGAAGGGATTGATAAAGTTCATAGAGATCAGGCCTTAGAAATGTTAAGAAATTTTGTAAATGAACTTTATAGTGAACAGAAATGGCAGGAATTATTATCAAAGTCTCCAGAACCAATGATTAATATGGCAAAACAAGCTCTTCAAGAACATATTAATGGAAAAAGTCAGGTGATGTAGTGAATCCATTTACTGTAAAGTCGTATTTGAAATCATATAAGGGATTACCAAAGAAGATTCAAAGGGACGCAGATAGAAAATTTGATCTTTGGAAGAAGAACCCTTTTCATCCTTCTCTGAATTTCAAATGTGTGAATACGGAATACAATATCTGGTCAGTAAGAGTGACAATGGATTATCGAGCGCTTGCTGTAAGAAATGAGAAGTCAGTGATTTGGTACTGGATTGGAGACCATAATAAATATGAGCAGTTATTAAAAGCTTTATAGTGTAAACTTACAAAACCACCAATGCCCCCTCTGTTATAAACTGGTCTTGAACGATAAGTTTACAAAGTTGTCAACGCCCCCCCTTTTTATCCGGAATGCCCCAAAGGGGCTGGTTCCTATTGTTTTCCGTCCTTTCAACGGAAAGCAGTAAAAATCCGACCATAGTGGGGCCGGCTTTGGCATAACCCCTGGAAAAGGGATGTCCCCTCCTCCTGCATAAACTAATGAACGAAAGCCGCTCGGATAAAACTTGTTGATTTTTATGGCTGGATGTATTTTTAAGAAGGACACTCCCAATTCTTGGAGGAAAAAGTCATGGCACAGACTGTACTCAAGATAGAATTACCGGATTCAGCTTTCCGGTCGCTTAAAATACCAAGAAATCAATGGCCGGAGTTCTTACGACGCACAGTGGCGGTAGCGCTTTATAGAGAAGGCAAGATCTCCTTGGGTAAAGCAAAAGAACTCGCCGGACTCGAGAATAAATGGGAGATGATCCAACTTCTGAACGAAAGAGGTGTGGACCTTAATTATACCGCTCAGGATGCCAGGGAAGACCTGGAAACCTTGAACAGGATATTGCAGTGACTTTACGAGTTGTATCCAATTTTTGGGCGATGGGGAGTTTGACGGCTGCGATTTGCAAAAAACATTGAGTGACCTGGGGTGGTTGTATGTGTGCAGAACAGGCGTAAATATCAAAATCCTTATCGACCGATGAAGTGTTTGACGTTGGTGTTCTCAATACTCTTCTGCCGCCTGGCTGTTATAGATATTGGCGAAAGATTCTGTTTTCCCATAAAAAATATGGTCCTGTAACAGTTATTGTCTGGTGGGCTGAAAATAATGAAGAGCCTATCTATCTGGTCACAAACGTGAAATCGCCCAAAGATGCATACGACTATTATTCGAAACGATTCCGGATTGAAACATTTTTTATGACCAGAAAAGCCGCGGATTTAATATACACAAAAGCCATATTTCAGATCCTGACAGACTCAGCCGTCTGATGATAGCTGCTTGCCTGGCTTATATCTGGATAATCTTTTTAGGGACATTAGCCTCAAAACAAGGCTGGGTTAAGATCATCCATCGCACAGATCGGTGTGATTTAAGCTTATTTCAGTTGGGTTTGAGATTATTGGAGCATTTTTTAGATTGCAGCATCTCGATCCCTGTTAGGAACGTGGACGAAATAACTTCCACAAGTAGGCGCATAGATTTGGGTCAAATTTGTTCGATCTCAAATCACAAAAGTTGATGGAATAGCGGGCTATTTTGATATTTTTTTGATTTGAGATCGGGCAAAGGTGGCCTGAAGCTGTGATGCATAGTTGGGGAAGTTATTTCGTCCACGTTCCTAACACCAAAATGATTGGTGCAAATTCCGATGCAAGCGTGATTAACCGGAGGGATCCAGCTTAGTTTATAGCTGCCGAAACAGTTGCGAATGAAGTCCTGCGTTCAATAAAACATCTTCGATCTTTATTTTTTTTTCCATATATTTTTATGATTTTCATACTATCTTCGGTCGTCCTGCGATCCAATCCATTTCTACGATCTAGTTTACTTCTGCGGTCCTTATTTGATCTTCGTGCAGGAATGTGTTCAGTATAAGAAAATTGTCGCCTGTCAATACCCGAACGTCTGCCACCATAATCTATTATTGCTAAAACAGCAGATGCAATGCTCAAAAAAGTAACTCCTTATAGTATTATAGACTTTCAGATAAATAATTTCACTGCGTTATCAATCAAAATCTTCGACAACGTACAACTTAGCACGACTTACTCAGATTTTTCCTTATAGCCTTGTGAAATGAATTATCTGAAAGTCTATAGAATACAGTTTAAAGTTTCGGCTGAAGATGTGAAAAATCAAATTTGTTTACTGAAATTACTGAATCAAATTAAAACTTTAATGGATGTAATTATTTTATAAGCAATTAAAATGCCAACATATTAAAGTTACAGGAAAAAACAATTAAACAATTAGTTTAAAAACTTCAACTTCAATTAGTTATGGAGATATAATATTTTTTATTTTTATAAAATTGAGGTAATTATGATTTTAAAATATGTAATTAATTACATAAAAATTGTGTAATTATTGAAAAAATTATGAAATAAACTTCACAGTTGGAGTTATAAATATATTTGTAGCCGTTCCGTGAACGCTTACAATTTTGTTTATCCTGAGCCTCTTGCAGAAACAACTCCGATCGACAGTGCAGGGCTACATAATGTGCCACAGCTCACGCCTCTATGCAATATATAGTGTGCGCAATGTGTTTTTATGTGTTTCTGCAAGAGGCTCTTTACTTTACTTTATGAAAAGTTTTATATATATTATTTTTTCTTCAACCTTTACCATCATGACCTTTTGTGATATTAAATTTATTATACTACATTTCAATCGTTTTCCTATCAACAAAAAAAGGAGAAAATCATGAAAAGGTTTCGGCATGTCAACTTGGCGCTTTTAATAGCATTTTTATTTTCAACAGGTTGTGAAACAACCAGGAATATACAAAAATCAATAACCTCAATTAGATCACCGGCATACCATGAACTGATTACTCAGGTGCCCGAGGACATGAAAGATGATGTTTACAAGGCCGAATTTGACATGAAAGTATCCGGAGAAAAACTAAAGCTGGCAAAACTTAAAAACAATCTGGCCGTTAATCAGGAAAATTATTCAGACAGCGAAGTGGATCTTGCTAAAAAGCTCTATAAACAAGCTGAAATAACATTAGAAATTCAAAAACTTGAAGCAATAATGAAGTCGGGTCTTGGTGAAAATAAAGATAACATCAAAACCCTGGCAAACCTGAAAAGCAAAAAGCTCCGATCCGAGGCTGACAGAATCAATATCGAAGCAGAGTTGGAAACCACTAAACTTGTAATCAACGACCTTCTTAAACAAATAGAAGGCCGGGAAGAAATGATCAGGGATATGAATATGGATGAAAAATCCGTTGAGAATAGTATAGCTGAACCAATTGAAACGGGCAATCAAGAACAGGAGATAGATCAGGAAATAGAACAGGAGTTCTAAACTTTTCAACCCATCAAAGATGTCCTTTTTCGGAGTAGTCAAAAAAACTACCGGCTCTTCTTGACAGCGCATCCTTCGCCCCATTAAATTTTCGCTTTATTCGAGTCTATAATTATGATTGAATCAAAATATCTTAAAGATAGTATTCAAAACATAAAACAGCTCTTCGCGATTCCTGCGTTAAGAAAATTCGAGACAAAGAATCTGGGCAAAATGCTCAGGCTAAGCAAGGTAAGGCGATACGAAAATGGAGAGATAATTATCAAAGAGGGTGATATAGACCCGTGGTTTTACTTTATTCTTTCCGGCAAGGTACGAATAGAAAAAGATGGAGTTACTATCAGTACAATAAGTAAAACCGGTGAAATTTTCGGCGAAATGAGAATTCTGGACAGGTTAAGCAGGTCGGCATCGGTCTATGCAGAGGAGGAAACAATATGTCTTGCCGTTAACACCGCTGCTACCGAGAGGCTCCCTTCAGATGATGAAACTGCAAATTTTCTACTCTTATTGTATAAAGTATTTGCGGAATATCTATCAATCCGATTACGATTAGCAAACGAAGAACTGGTCGAAACCAAAAAGCAACTGGAAATTCTGGCAGAAAAGATTAAATGAAAAAAACTGTTTCCTTTTCAAAAAATTCCACAAATGTGTTCTTTCATATTCTAACGAAGTGCAATCTCAATTGCAGGCACTGTTATATAAACAGGGAACAGCATGGAGAAAACACCCTTCCTTTGTCAACAATAGAGGTATGGCTCGGCGCTTTTGCCGAAAAAAGCAATATTGCCAATGTCATTTTTCTCGGTGGAGAGCCTACAATTCACCCCGACCTTTCTTTTGCCATAAAAAAAGCAAAAAATATGGGGTACAACTCCATAACTGTTGACACAAACGGATATCTCTTTAATGACATACTTTCAAGAGTTTCGCCTGATGATGTTGACTATTTCAGTTTCAGCCTTGATGGGGCAACAAGAAAGACAAACAATATGATCAGAGGAGAAGGATCATATGACAAATGCATAGAAGGTATAAGAAAAGCCGTTTCCATGGGGTTTGGCACAAGTCTTATCTATACAGTAAGCAGCGCCAATATACACGAGCTTGAAATGATGGTGCCCCTGCTGGATGATCTGAATATAGAACGATTTTTCGTGCAGGTTATAGGTATCAGGGGCAAGCCGGCCCAAATAAATCAAGAAAAATTACAGGTTTCCAGATCCGAATGGTTAAGCATAATACCCGACGTTGCTGAAAAAGTCGCAAAGCGCGGCATAACCGTCTCATATCCAAAAGTTTTTTTAAGCAGCGAAGAAACCTTTGAATGCGCGGGTCTTGTGGCAAAAAATTATTTCATCTTCCCCAACGGAAGGGTTTACAGATGCCCTATCTGCGAAGACTTCCCTTTGCACAGCATGATCTTTAAAGACAACAGGCTCGTCAATACAGGCAAAATAAATGAAAACGATTTTTTTCATCTTAACATACCTGAGGGGTGTGTTATGAACAAGCTCATACAGTCTGAAAATCTCAGCTACAAAAGCAATGGTACACCTGAATACAAAATTGCATGCTGCCTGCTGAAAGAAGAAATTAAACATTAAAACGAAAATTTATAATATCTCCATCCTGAACGCAGTACTCTTTGCCCTCGAGCCTGACAGTGCCTTTCTTTCTTGCCTCATTATATGTACCGGCATCCATAAGATCATTATAGGAAAGAACCTCTGCACGTATAAATCCTTTCTGGAAGTCTGTGTGAATCACTCCGGCAGCATCAAGCGCTGTTGCTTCTTTCTTTGTTGTCCATGCCCTTACCTCATCCTCGCCGACAGTAAAAAAAGAGATAAGACCCAGCAGCGCATATGACCGCTTGATGACCCTGTCCATAGCAGAAGCAGTAATATTAAACTCATCAAGAAAGTCTTTTGTATCTTCAACAGACATCTGCGCAAGCTCCTGCTCCAGCTTGCCCCTTATCACCATACAGTCTTCTTTGGAAGTTGTGTCATCTTCTGCATCGGGGATTCCGTCATCATCATCCTCATTGTTAAACAAAACCAGCTTCGGCTTTGCTGACACAAACGCATAACCCTTTAAAATATGCGCAGAGGATAGATCGCTGTTTTTTCTTAAAGAAATCTCTTTTTCAAGACTGTCAAGGCATTCTTTTAAAAGAGTGACTTCCTCCTTATTTATATCCCTGCTGCGCTGCATGTCCTGTTGCAGGCGCTCCAGACGTTTTTCAATAACAACAAGATCTTCAATAATAAATTCCTGATCCAGTTTAACAAAATCGCTGAAAGGCTCAGGCTTATCAAAACCAAATCCTGCAAAGTTGCGAACCACATGGATCAAAGCATCGCAATCTCTTATTTTAGTCCATATATTCTGCTCCTTGTTTTTATCTTTGCTCTGCGTTCCTATGCCGGGCAGAAAATACTCAACCTGGGCATAAATGGTTTTTTTAGGCTTATACATATCGCTTAAAAAATCCACGCGCCCGTCCGGAACCCTTACGGCAGCTATATGGTCTTTACTTTTGCTCCCGATTTCTATTGTGTTCTTTGTTAAAGCTTCAAATATGGTAGACTTCCCAGACTGTGGAAGACCAACTATTCCTAATTTCATAAAATTTCCTTATTCAATATAAATGTCAACTATTCACCAACGAGTTTTCCGAGTTTCCTTCTTTGATATCATCAAAATCTCTGCGAACTTCCTCTATTTTATTCCGATATCCATCTCCATCTCCATACTCAAAAAATTTACCATAACGACTATGATTTAAAGCGGTTCTCCTGGCATGTTTAATCGGACACCAATACTGCTCAGTTCTTGCGGCCACTTCCTGGACATATGCAATCAACCCATTAAAGTATCCGCAATATGCACAATTCAGTTTCTCAATTTCATTAAGGTAACTGAGAGAACGACGATCTATCACAATGTATTTGTTTCGTTTCACCCTGGGTATGCCATAGACTCGAAAGCATATAGCCTGATAAAACGTTACAACTAAATCCATGAATAAGGCAGGTAAAATACAAAACCATATTACCGGTGCAGTCAGAATGTTCAATAGCTCTGCATCGGATAAATAACGTGAAACAGTTTTAACAATAGCTTTATGCTTTTTTTTGACATTCTTTTCAAAAAGCACTTTTCCGCCGCGGATCTTATAAAAAAACATCTCCTCCTGGTTTTGAATTTCCTCGGCAAGTTCTTTTTCCAGTTTTTTTATCTTTTCTATAAGAAGCTGTAGTTTATTTTCCATTTATTATCCTTTTTTGAGTTTTGATTTTACAAACATAGCTGGATAAAGTTTTATGTCATTTCCGGCATCTCTTTTATGTACACGTCATGCTTTGGATAAGGAATCTCTATCCCTGCTTCGTTGAACGTCTTGTAGATCTCAGTGTTAAGCCTGTCGAGCACAATGCCTATGTACACCGGCTTGTCAATCCAGGCAAGAAGTTCGAACAAAAGCCCGGAGTCTCCGAATTCGCGGAAGCGGACCCGTGGCTCCGGCTGGTCGCAGACGTGGTCTATGTTCTTGACGCAGGCGTGCAGAATTTCGCGCACCTTATCTACGTCGCTGCCATAGGCAACCGATACCTTGGCCCGGACTCGCATCTTCTGGTGGGGCCCTCCGGTTTCGTTGACGATCTTGCTGTTCGCGATAACAGCGTTCGGCAGGGTAACTTCTACATCATCGCGGGTAAGGAGGCGGGTAGAACGTATGCCTATATCCGTAACCACACCCCTTGTTCCGCTTTCAAGAATTATGAAGTCTCCGATTTTGTACGGCGCATCCGCGAGAATAAATACACCAGCAAATAGATTCGCCAGAGTGTCCTTGGCCGCAAAACCAACCGCGATACCAACTATCCCTGCCGAAGCAATCCATGAAGTAACGTTTATTTGCCAGGCTACAAATGCAAAGTAGAGCGATCCTCCGATCACCACGATCTTCAGCACAATCTCGAACAGCGGCAGGGTCTTGGGTTGAATCCAGGAAACCCGGTCCGCCTGACGGCTAAGAACCGCAAGCAAAATGGTGCCTGTCTGCATTGCCGCCCTTCCCCAGATAATCACGGCAAAAGTCTTTATTATGCCTGTTGCTATAAAATTTATCGTGGGTTTGAAATCGAGGTCCACTATCGCTAAGGCAATCCCTGCAAGGATAATGGAATACACAACAGGGCCGTGAAGGACATCGGCAAGCCGGTTATCCACCTGAGTCCTGGTCTTTTTGCTCCAAGACAAAATAAGGCGGGTAAAAATAAGCCTTGCAAAGAGCGCCGCCAATATTGACCCAGCCAGGATAAAACCCACCCGTACATACGGCATCTGCAAAAAATCGAAGAAAATTCTGATCATCTGTTCCATGGTTCACCTTCCGTCCTCATATGATAATTCTCCAGATTGATCTTATCTATCAAATTCATCCTTACAAGTCAAAAAGAAGGACACGGCTAAGTCATTTTCTGTAACTTCTCAAAAAGTTCTGGTAAAAACAAAAAAGACGAGTCCGCTGGTGATGAAATGTAAAATAGCTGACTGTTTGAGCATCTTAGTGAGCTTTGAGAAAAAAACAGCGCATAAGAAAATTTATCTTTAAGACATTTGATCTATCGCTTAACCAATACGTATTAAAAGGATTGGCCACTGTTTTTTCTTTAGGCTCACTTGGGCGAGTTTCAGATATTCTTACATTTGAAGGCGCCAAGCTCGCAAAGAAAAAAAATAAAAAACACCCCCAAATGGCGCTTGTTAAGTATTTTTGAATTTGATATTTAGCCGGAAATTACACAATTTCAAACCAACTAAAAAATTGAGCGTAGGTCTTATGAAAAAAGTATTGGTAACCGGCGCCACGGGACAGATCGGTTCTGAGTTAACCCTCTTGTTGCGCGAAAACCTTGGCAGTGCCGGCGTTATTGCAGCAGGTCATATCAAAAAACCAGACCAGGCTTTGCGCGAATCAGGCCCCTTTCACTATATCGACTGCACCCGGATCAATACCATCGCCGAACTGGTCAAAAAATACAAGATCGATACGATATACCACCTTGCCTCCGTGCTTTCGGCCAGCGCTGAAAAAAATCCCCAGATAGGCTGGCAGGTGAACGTCAACGGACTTTACAATGTCCTTGAAGTGGCACGGGAATACGGCTGCGCAGTGTTTACCCCCAGCTCCATCGCCATCTTCGGACCCTCCACACCGTTGCAAAACACCCCGCAAGACACGGTTCAGCGTCCTACCACCATATATGGAGTCACCAAGGTCGCGGGTGAGCTGCTCTGCGATTATTATTTCAAACGATTTGGGGTGGACACCCGCGGAGTACGCTATCCAGGACTGATTTCCTATAAAACGCCACCGGGCGGCGGCACCACTGACTACGCCGTAGAGATCTATTTTGAGGCGGTCAAGCATAAAAAATATACCTGCTATCTGAAAGCAAAGACGTGTCTGGACATGATGTATATGCCGGATGCGCTAAAAGCAGCCATCGAGCTTATGGAAGCAGATCCCGGCAAACTCAGGCATCGTAATGCATTTAACGTCACGGCCATGTCCGTTGCCCCTGAAACCATTGCTGCTGAAATCAAAAAATTGATACCTGATTTCACCATTGCATATCAAATCGACCCGCTGCGCCAGGCAATCGCCGACTCCTGGCCGGACAGTATGGATGATAGTGCGTCCCGGCAGGAATGGGGCTGGAAACCGGAATACGATCTGCAAGCAATGACCCGGGATATGATCCAAAATATATCTAAAATATTGGAGGATCCATCATGACAGTCACCCCCTTAGAAGATCTGCTGCAACAAAAACTTGATGAACTAAAAGCAACCGGTCTACGCAAAGGCAAGGAAAAGGTGATTACCGGTATCAAGCCGGCTGAAGGCAAAAACGGTCCGCGCTGCTTTCTCGCAGGCTATGGAAAAAAAGCGTTTTTGAGGTTGAATTCCAATTCCTATCTTGGATTGTCTTTAAATACTGAAATCATTGCAGCCGAAGAAGCCGCTGTTAGACAATTCGGCACTGGTCCCGGCGCGGTGCGCTTTATCAGCGGCACTTACAGCCCCCATGTAGAACTTGAAAAAAAATTGGCCGCCTTTCACCAGCGTGAGGCTGCCATGATCTTCAGCTCGGCCTATGCCGCAGTGATGGGCGTGATCACGCCGCTGATTGACAGCGAAACCATTATCATCAGTGATGAACTCAACCATAATTGTATAATCAATGCGATCCGGCTGGCCCGGCCTAAAGAAAAGCACATCTATCGTCATCTTAACATGGCCGATATGGAAGAAAAAATCAAAAAGGCGCTGGGCAAAGGGCGCCGGGTACTCATTGTAACCGATGGTATTTTCAGCATGCGCGGAGACTACGCACCATTAGACACAATTAGCGCAATCGCCGCCCGGTATAAACCGCAGTTTGAAGGCGGAGTGAATACCCTCGTAGATGATTCTCACGGAGTCGGCGCCTTCGGTCAAACCGGCCGCGGAACCGAAGAATATACCGGGGCGCAGGGCATTGACATGATCGTGGCCACCCTGGGCAAAGCTCTGGGCGTAAACGGCGGCTATATCGTCTCCTCTGCAACCATTGTCGAATATTTACGAGAGACAGCGCCGTTTTATATCTATTCCAACCCCATCACCCCTGCAGAAGCCGGCGCAGCCATAAAGGCACTGGAAATAATAGACAGCAAACAGGGAAAACAATTATTGGAAAGACTGAGTAAGCTGACCAAAAAATTTGAACAAGGGCTGGTGGACCTGGGCTACGAGATTATTGCAAGTGAGCACCCAATTGTGCCTTTGATGGTCAGGGATACACAGAAGACATCGCAACTGGTCGACTATTTGACTGCAAACAGCATCCTGGCTACAGGCTTGAATTATCCGGTCGTTCCTAAAGGCGACGAGGAAATCCGTTTTCAGGTTGCGGCTGATCATACCGAAAAGGATATCGATTACGTCCTTGAAGTGTTAAAGCGGTTCAATTACGCAAGCTCATAACTGATAACCTCTCCAGATATTCACCAATAATCTTCAATTTGTTTTTTGACCGAGCCCTTATTCAAATTGAACTGTTCCAAATATCTTTCCTAAAGAAATTTCTTTTTCCAAAACATTTTTTAGTTTTCTGCCACATTCTTCAGAACAAAATAAAAACATACAGTCCTTACCGTCCTTTTTGGCTTCTGAACCTTGAGCTGTTACCATCATATAAATAGGCTTTTCTTCAGAAACCAGACCTATCTGGATACAATGGCTTTCGTATTCAGATAAATCAACATCTGGTTTTAGCTTTGCGCCTGCGCCAAAAACTTCCATGTCGTCGCTGATATGGTTATGGCACCAAGCACATTTACTCAGGGCTTCTTCATCTGGGATAATATTAAATTCCATGACATCCTCATGCTTCCACCTAAATTGAGCGATTTTTTACTCGACCTGTACCAATCTCTTGCGCATCAAGGACTTGCGAAAAGTCTCGACATATCCATTGGTATGCCTGCGTTTTTCGCAAACCTTGCTGCATCAAGATCTGTGCACATTTCTTCGCAAAAAATCGCTCAACTTAGGTTCCATAAATATTTTTATTTCCTTCCAACGTCTCCGCATCACCTACAAGCAGGTGAACGGGCATTTGCAAATGCTACGTTTTCCTCAAACCTGGCAAATGTTACAGCCGCCCTACCCTGCTTATTAGAGTGTGAGCGATTGTTATGTGTCTTGATGAAGCAGAGTGCTTTTTTGATACAAAAGCTCTGGATCCAAATCCAAATGATTTGACCACTTAACTGTATCGAAGCTAACTGTTACCGAATTAAATAAGGAAACATCTTTTAATTTTGAGAATTTTCCATGATATAGGACTATATATCTGGAAAATGTTTCCACGTATCCGTATATTAAATTCAACTACGGTAAATATTTTTCTTGAATTTTTTAACTCTTTTATCTGTTATTAAATTTTATGTAACTACTCAGGTGGATAGGCTGAAGGCTGAAGACTGTTAGGAAAAAGCGCATTTAAAAGCCATGTTTGGTGCAAAAATCAGATATTTCCGCCAAAGTACGGCAATTGTGCTCTTATGACCCCTTCAGTCTAAACAGCTTCAGCCTGAATACGTGAGTAGTTACGTAAGGAGTATTAATGAAATCAGGATTTCCAATTTTTATCAGTGTGTTCCTCACTATATACGGAGGGTTGCACTACTACATTTACAAAAAGGCAATCAAAATACTGCCTCTGGGTAAGTGGGTAACCATTGCCTTCCTCGGTTTCATGATTTTTGCACCGCTGCTGATCAGGCTTTTAACCAATGCCGGTTTTACCTCAATTGCAGTTCCTTTGGCCTGGATCGGATACACCTGGATGGGATTTGCCTTTCTGTTCTTTTCGTTTTCTGTGGTACTGGACTTCTATCAACTCTTTGTGAAGGCAGGAGGAAAACTGCTGGGGTTTGATGCATCCGCAATCACACTGCCGTCACCATTCTATTCTGTCCTTGTAGCGGCTATTCTAAGTTTGATAGCGACTGGTTATGGTTTTGTCGCCGCCAGACAGATCAACGTCGAATGGATACATATCCCGACAATAAAACTGGACAAGATGTCCGAGCCCTTTCGCATCGTCCAGATTTCCGATCTGCATCTGGGACTACTCAGCGATGAGAAGCGACTGCGCCGCCTTGTTGAAACCATTGAGTCAATTCGCCCGGATGTCGTAGTCTCAACCGGCGATCTAATCGACATGCAACTGGACCATCTGTATGGATTTGCGAATTTACTCCTTAAACTGAATCCAAGATTTGGAAAATTTGCCGTAACCGGAAACCATGAAGCATACGTGGGTCTTGATAAAGGTTTGTTATTTACAAAACGGGCCGGTTTTAAAATGCTTTCGTATGAAGGAGTCAAAGCAGGCGGCATCATCAATATCGTGGGAGTGGACGATCCAGCGGTATCAACACGTCTAAAGATAAACCCACCCGCCGAGGAGGCTGTTCTGCAACACTATCCCAAAAAGGAGTTTACACTGCTCTTGAAACACCGGCCAAAAGTGATTCCAGCGTCAATGCAATGGTTTGACCTGCAATTATCAGGGCACACTCATGGGGGGCAGATATTTCCGTTCAATCTGGTAACCAGATTAGTGTATCCCGCTAAAACAGGCCTGTCGCAAGTAGGTCATGAAACATGGCTCTATGTAAATCGCGGCATAGGGACATGGGGCCCTCCGATTCGTTTTCTGGTTCCACCGGAACTGACAGTTATCGAGTTGCGTCCCGGCACAGGTACTCAGGTGGATAGGGGCTGAAGTAAAGCTTCCTTCCACCTTCAGCCTTCAGCCTTCCACCTTCAGCCTTATTAATTAATAAATAATGGCGAGTTACTTTCAGGTAGCATTTTACTATCCCTTGCCATACTGAATAGCGTGTTAACTGCTTCTTCTCCTTCTTTCCCTAAATTCAGAGTAAAATCATTAACGTAAAGGTCTATATGCTGACGAATTACCTCTGGGGACATTTCCTGCGCATATTTTTTAATATAATTATCTGCTTCATTTCTATGATTAAAGGAATATTCCACGCTTGATCGTATTAAATCTTCTATCTTTCTTGTGATCGAAGATGTTATATCCCTTCGAACAACAATACCTCCCAGAGGAACTGGAAGTGATGTTTTTTCTTCCCACCACTCTCCGAGGTCAATAACTCTGACAAGTCCGTATTCTTCATAAGTAAACCTGCCTTCATGAATTATAACACCGCATTCATATTTATCATTTTGAATTGCCGGCATTATCTGTTCAAAGGGCATTGGAACTGCTTCAGGATTTTTGGAAAGATAAAGACCAAGCAGCATGCATGCTGTGGTCCACATGCCGGGCACCGCTATTTTTTTTGAGGAAAGCTGTTCAATGTCAAATCCGGGTTTTGCTACTAAAAGAGGGCCGCAACCTTTTCCAAGCGCTGCACCGCTTCTAAGAAGACCATACTCTTCGACAAGATGACCAATGGCGGCAAAAGACAATTTTGAAATATCATAAACCCCTGCCCTTGCATGCTGATTCAGCGTCTCTACATCTGCGAGTTTGATTTCAAATTTAAGTTCGCCGCAGTCAATCACATTGTGAGCAAGAGCATAAAAAATAAAGGTGTCATTTGGACAG
>Ga0255373_1107_pt1 | contig 17279 bp, 15 predicted proteins | sample ANMaggSeSYBR01E5_FD_182093 | JGI IMG/M metagenome (GOLD analysis project Ga0255373, IMG submission 182093) | Sediment cell enrichment communities from methane seep in Santa Monica Basin, California, United Staets - ANME aggregate JGI... | ecosystem: Environmental > Aquatic > Marine > Cold seeps >... | reverse complement strand
TCTGGGGCAGGTAGAAAAAGCCATCGCTTACTTTGAACAGGCGCTAATTATTGACCGGGAGATTGAAGACAGACGAGGGGAAGGTGCTGACCTCGGAAACCTTGGGGTGGCCTACAGCCATCTGGGGCAGGTAGAAAAGGCAATCGAATACTATGAACAGGCAGTTGTAATTGCAAGGGAGATTGGGGACAGGCTAGGGGATGGTGCTAACCTTGGAAACCTCGGAAATGCGTATAGTGCTCTTGGGCAGGTCGAAAAAGCCATTTATCACTTTGAAAGGGCACTTGTAATTGCAAGGGAGATTGGAGATAGGCGAGGAGAAGGATATCGCCTCGGAAACCTCGGCCTAGCCTACAGTGCTCTGGGGCAGGTGGAAAAAGCTATCGAATACTATGATAAGGCGCTTGTAATTGCAAGAGAGATTGGAGATAGGCAAGGGGAAGGTGCAGACCTTGGAAATCTTGGCGCAGCCTATAGCGATCTGGGGCAAGTAGAAAAAGCTATCGAATACTATGAAAAGGCGCTTATAATTACAAGGGAGATTGGAGATAGGCGAGGGGAAGGTGCTAACCTTGGAAACCTTGGCGCAGCCTATAGCGATTTGGGGCAGGTAGAAAAAGCTATCGAATACTATGAAAAGGCGCTTGTAATTGCAAGGGAGATTGGAGATAGGCGAGGAGAAGGTGCTGACCTTGGAAACCTTGGCGCAGCTTATAGCATTCTGGGGCAAGTAGAAAAAGCTATCGAATACTATGAAAAGGCGCTTGTAATTGCAAGGGAGATTGCAGACAGGCGGGGGGAAGGTGCTGACCTTGGAAACCTTGGCGCAGCCTATAGCGATCTGGGGCAGATAGAAAAAGCTATCGAATACTATGAAAAGGCACTTGTAATTGCAAGAGAGATTGGAGACAGGCGAGGAGAAGGAAATCGCCTCGGAAACCTCGGAAATGCCTACTATCAGTTAAAACAGATTGAAAAGGCTATCGAATATTATGAAAAAGCGCTTGTAATTGCAAGGGATATTGGAGATAGGCGGGGGGAAGGAAATCGCCTCGGAAACCTCGGAAATGCCTACTATCAGTTAGAGCGGCTCGAAAAGGCTATCGGATATTATGAAAAGGCGCTTGTAATTGCAAGAGAGATTGGAGACCGGCGAGGAGAAGGAAATCATCTCGGAAACCTAGGACATGCCTACAATCAGTCAGGGCAAGTCGAGAAAGCTATCCAGTATTATGAACAGGCACTGGATATTGCAAGAGAAATTAGTGATAAACGCATTGAAGGAGTTTGGCTTGGAAATCTTGGCCAAGTCTACAGAGATCTGGGGCAAGTCGAGAAAGCTATCCAGTATTATGAACAGGCGCAGAACATTGTAAAGGGAATGAGATAGGTGCTGCTCCATTAAAAAATAGAAGATACAATTAAAAATCAAAGATAACTTAATAAAATTTAGTCGGGTGTAGTTTTAGATGGATCAATCTGATAAGTATGATGTAATGAATAAAATGCTTGATATCATAAAAATAGATATTATAAGGAGTCCATCTATCAGTTCTGAAAAAGAGCGAAGAATTGTAAATAATATTATCATTGAAAAAATTGAAGGTATTAGCGGTCAGTTTGCAATAGGGGAAAATATCGTACAAGTCCAATCTCTTGAGCCAACTGACCTTAAAGAACTTAGAAAGAGCCTCCTCGAATTCCAAAACGGAATTGACAAGCTTGGTCTTTCCACTGACTTTCAAAATATTATTAACGGCGATATAACCGCTGCTATTTTAGAAGCAAAAAAGGATGAACCCAACTATTCTAGAATCACCAAAAGATTTGAAGGTGCAATTGAGACCGTCAAGGATGTAGGCGATACCATTGAGAAAGTATCCAAGTGGGAGTGGACAGGAAAAATTGTAACAATATTGGGAAAATTAGGTCTTGCCATGGCCCTTTAAAAGTTGAGAGATGGTGAGGATGAACAATAATGTAGCCCCTGATGAAAAACTCGACATCAATATCCGCGATATCAGTGATATCAGCGGCCAGGTTGCAGTTGGGAATTACATCAATCAAATCAATATTGAAAATCCTTCATCGGAAGCATTAATTGAATTGATGAAATATCAGGATCAAAGAAGAAAATTCAACGAGGATATCTTAAAATGTTATTCTCCTTCAACCCTTCCGGATTACCCGCCCCGGCTCAGGGAATTTGTGACTGAAAATAGGGTGTATGAAATAAATCAGGCAATGGTCTATCTAAATGAACACCGCATCCTGTTCATCAGCGGTATGGCTGGTATAGGAAAGACCACACTGGCACGGGCACTTGTTGAAACCAGACCCGCCAATGTTCCCCTGCCTTTCTGGTTTGATTTTGCTAAGAGACCTGGTGCCACGTTGGGCGATGTGCTTGAACAACTGGCCGGATACATGAACGCACCACAGATTGCACAGTTCAGGGAAGAGGGAAGGGAAGCAGGACTGGATGATATCAATAGATTGACAAACGAACTTGGGAAACGAGAATCCCTTTGGGTTATTTTTGATAATCTCGAAACGGCATTGAATAACAGAAATTTCCATGACCCAGGAATCGATTCACTGTTTACCTCATTACGGGATAGTACCCATCAGGCAAAGATAATCATAACAAGCCGGACCTTGCCCGTACTTGCAGACGGAGGAAGTCTTATTGATATATTGGAGGATGAAAAACAGGAACTAAAAGGACTGAAAACCAATTTTGCTGTTGATTACATGGTAAAGAATGGACTTTATGAAGTAGAACAATCACAACTGGAAGAGCTGACCTCAAGTGTAGATGGCCATCCTCTGGCTCTGAAATTGTTAATAGGACTTGTTAAAAAATTTGGTATAAAAGATACCTTGGCTGATCTCAGTACATTCAAGAGACACAAGGAAAGTACAATCAAGATAGCCCGAAGACTGTTTGACAAACTGGCAGGGGATGAGAAAGAGCTGCTAGAGCACATATCGGTCTTCAGGCAACCAGAATCCAAAACTGCAATCGAGAGAATGTTTACCGCAACCACGTCGAAAGATGCTGTTGAGAATCTTATGGAAAAGTCCCTCCTGGAAACCGACCATGAGGGCAGTTACTGGCTTCATCCCCTGGTACGGGAATTTGCATATGATGATCTGGAAGATAAGATAGAAGTCCATAAAATTGCCATGCAATACTATCTCTCCATCCCCCTGCCAAAAGAACGTACGAGCAAAGAAGATATCCAGCCATTATTAGAGGCACATTATCATGCCTGCAGGGCAGAAGATTATAATAAAGCTTTTAATATAATGATGGATAATAATATAAATGGAGACTTAGACAAGTGGGGAAACTATAGAACACTTATTGATTTATGCCTTGATTTATTACCAGAAGACCATTTCAAAGATAAACCGTTATTAAACATTGAGATTCATTCTGTTTTACTATTGGACCTTGGTAATATCTACATATATCTAGGTAAAGTAGAAAAAGCTATCAAATATATTCAAGAATCATTGTCTATTTATCAGGATATGAATGATAGGCAAGGAGAAGCTGGAGCTCTTGGAAAACTTGGTAATGCTTTTAGTTCAATAGGTAATGTTGAAAAATCCATTCAGTTTTATAAAGATGCTATTGAAATTTCAAAAGAAATTAACGATAAACAAAATGAAGGGGTCTGGCTTGGAGAACTTGGAAATGTCTACCAATATCTAGGTGAGTTAGAAAAATCGATTCAATGTCAAGAAGATGCTATTGAAATTTCCCTGGAAATTGGCGACAAGGCCAATGAAGGATGTTTCTTAGGAAATCTGGGCATAGTTCATCTTAATCTTGGTAATATTGAAAAATCAATCGAATATTTTCAAAAAGCAATGAAAATATCTCAAGAAATCGGTGATAAGCATAATGAAGGAAATTGGCTTGGAAACTTGGGCTTGGCTTATCATTATCTTGGTGAGGTGGAAAAGTCAATAGAGCATCATAAACAGGCGCTGGTGATTGCAAAAAAAATAGGCAATAGGCGGGGAGAAGAAGCTGACCTCGGAAACCTAGGGTTGGCATACAATGATTTGGGACAGGTCAAAAAGGCAATAGAGTACTATGAACAAGCGCTGGTGATTGCAAGGGAAATAGGCGATAAGGGGAATAAAGGACTATGGCTCGGAAACCTTGGGAATGCATTTAATCACCTAGGGCAAGTAGAAAAGGCAATAGAATACTATGAACAGGCGCTGGTGATAGCAAAAGAAATAGGCAATAGGCAGGGAGAAGGAGCTCAACTAGGGAACCTAGGGTTGGCATACAGTGATCGGGGGCAGGTAGAAAAGGCAATAGAGTACTATGAACAGGCGCTAGTGATATTTAAAAAAATAGGCAATCGGCGGGGAGAAGGAGCTCAACTCGGAAACCTAGGGTTGGCATACAGTGATCGGGGGCAGGTAGAAAAGGCAATTGAGTACTATGAACAGGCGGTGGTGATTGCAAAAGAAATTGGCAATAGGCAGGGAGAAGGAGCTGACCTCGGAAACCTAGGAAATGCATACAGAGATCTGGGGCAGGTCAAAAAGGCAATAGAGTACCATAAACAGGCCCTGGTGATAGCAAAAGAAATTGGCGATAGGCGTAATGAAGGAATATGGCTCGGAAACCTTGGGAATACATACAGAAATCTGGGGCAGGTCAAAAAGGCAATTGAGTACTATGAACAGGCGCTAGCGATTGGAAAAGAGATTAAAGACCCGAGGATTATCATCTTTTGCGAAGAGAATCGTAAATTAATTAGATCCTGAAACACAGATTATTTCAGATCATCCTCTTCATCTTCTCAGCCACATCCCCAGGACTCCCTGCCACCGCCACCCCCGCACCCTCCAGCGCCTCGATCTTCTCCTTTGCAGTCCCGCCACCGCCGCTGATTATAGCACCGGCATGGCCCATGGTCTTGCTACAAGTAGTATTGACTTGAATAACAAAGGGCATGACCCGTGTAGGTCGCGTGAAAAGTGTATGGTCTATTCATTTCAAAAAAAATATGTGGCAAAGTTATTTATATGGTCATCATGCTTATTTTAATAGTAATCTCGCATTACTTATCATAAACGGGGGAGTCTTTAATGACCGAAGAACGTGAACCTGGAACAGTAAGTGGAAGATCGGGAATAAATGCTGGTGGCAACGTTTCTATTGGGGATGTCAGCGGACAGGTGGCAATAGGGGAAAATATTTCACAAATCCAATCGATCAAAGGCGCTGACATCGAAAAACTCAGAAAAAGCCTCCTTGATTTCCAAAAAGGTCTTGCAAAGCTTGATCTATCCGAGGAAGATAAAATTATTATTAATGGGGACATCAGCGCCGCAATTAAAGAATCGAAGAAGGATAAGCCCAGACTTTCAATGATCAAGGACAGGTTCGAAAGCACCATCGATATTATAAAAGAATCTGGAAAAACGATACAAAACATCTCAGAGCTTTACGAGCCAGCAAAGAAATTAGCCAAATTAGTGGGTCTTGGGATAGCAATCCTGGTCTAATTGAAAGGTATTTCCATGACAACTTCCAGCACTTCAGTTCCCACGATACAAGTGGGTGGCAATTTCAGGATAGGGGATGTTTCAGGCCAGATTGCTATTGGTGACAATATCTCTCAAACACAAATTATTTACAACGATTGTGTTTTTGTTCTTCCTGATGGTTCGACAGTCCATGGCAAATCATGGTCCTATATTCAAGGTATTAAACCACCTACTGATCCAAATAATATTGTTGGGAGGCAGGAGGAACTTGAAAGGATCGATGAGTTGTTCAATCCTACTTCTGCGTTGGCAATCACTGGATTCAGGGGTACTGGAAAATCTACTCTGGCCAGCATGTATATTGACAGACTTGAAAAAAGAGGGGATTTTGCCGGGATTTTCTGGCGAAAAATGGATGAGAGTGCTGATATAGCTGATGTGATCGGTAGTTTTTTTTCGGTTATTGGCAAACCGGTTCAAGATCCTGGGAATTATAAAATTGAAGATATGTTGAATTTATTCTTTCATGAACTGAATGCAGCACCATACTTTTTAGTTCTGGATAATTTCGAGATCCTTCTTGACCCCCAAACAAATAAGCCCAATAAGGCTGGTTTTTCAGACCTGATTGAAAAAGTGAATGGAGGGACAGGGCGAAGTCGAATTATCTTTACAAGCTGGGAGTGTCCTGCAAGTGAAAGGGGCATCAGACCGAATTGTTATACTATTGGGGGTCTTGATGATCAGGCAGCGATACAGCTGTTAAGAAATCACGGTTTGAGCGAGCCCGATAGTGAACTTAAAAAGGCGGTAGAGCTTAGTGGGGGCCATCCTCTTGCTCTTATTCTTTTAGTGCAGCTCGTTATTGGAGAGGAAGAGCCGTTATTAAGCATCCTGGAGGATAATTCTCTGTGGATCGGAAAGGAAGGAGAAGTAGCAGAGAATATTCTTGATAAAGTCTATAATGAAAGAGTAAACGAAAAAGAACAAGAATTTCTCCAAATCATATCATTGTACAGACTGCCAGTACCTTTGCTGGCAATAGTAATGGCAGCCAATGACCCGGCATGGACTGAAGCTAGAGCTAAAAAGACAGCTTTGACCCTTAAACGAAAATCGCTAGTTCAGAAGACTGGGGACAATTTTTGGGTAGAATCCCTAATCAATAACTATGCATATAGCAAACTGGATGACAAAGTTGAACGGCATAAGTGTGCTTACCAGTACTACCTTTCCCTCTCCCTCCCAGAACCTCGTACAAAAAAGGAGGATGTTCAGCCATTAATAGAAGCACATTATCATGCTTGCAGGGCAGGAGATTATAATAAAGCTTTGAATATAATAATGGATAATAAAATACATGAAGACCTAGACATGTGGGGTAACTCTAGAACACTTATTGATTTATACCTTGATTTATTACCAGAAGACCATTTTAACGATACATCTCTTTTAGACAATCCGCAAAGTCATAGTGCTGTCCTCGGAAACCTCGGGTTGGCATACAGTGATCTGGGGCAGGTAGAAAAGGCAATAGAATACCATGAACAGGCGCTGGTGATATCAAAAGAAATCGGTGATAGGCGGGGAGAAGGAAACCACCTCGGAAATCTCGGGTTGGCAAACAGTGATTTGGGGCAGGTAGAAAAGGCAATAGAGTACTATGAACAGACGCTGGTGATATCAAAAGAAATCAGCTATAGGCGGGGAGAAGGAAACAGCCTCGGAAACCTTGGGATTGCATACAGTCATTTGGGGCAGGTAGAAAAGGCAATAGAGTACTATGAACAGGCGCTGGTGATATCAAAAGAAATCGATGATAGGCGGGGAGAAGGAAACCGCTTCGGTAACCTTGGGAATGCATACAGTGATTTGGGGCAGGTCGAAAAGGCAATAGAGTACTATGAACTGTCGCTTGTGATATCAAAAGAAATCGGCGATAGGCGGGGAGAAGGAAACCACTTCGGAAACCTCGGGAATGCATACATAAATTCAGGGCAGGTCGAAAAGGCAATAGAGTACTATGAACAGGCGCTGGTGATATCAAAAGAAATCGGCGATAAGCGGGGAGAAGGAGTAGACCTCGGAAACCTCGGGATTGCATACAGACATCTGGGGCAGGTCGAAAAGGCAATAGAGTACTATGAACAGGCGTTGGTGATATCAAAAGAAATCGGCGATAGGCGGGGAGAAGGAAACCGCCTCGGTAACCTTGGGAATGCATACAGTGATTTGGGGCAGGTCGAAAAGGCAATAGAGTACTATGAACAGGCGATGGTGATATCAAAAGAAATCGGCGATAGGAGGGGAGAAGGAAACCACCTCGAAAACCTCGGGAATGCATACAGTGATTTGGGGCAGGTCGAAAAGGCAATAGAGTACTATGAACAGGCGTTGGTGATATAAAAAGAAATCGGCGATAGGCGGGGAGAAGGAAACCACCTCGAAAACCTCGGGAATGCATACAGTGATTTGGGGCAGGTCGAAAAGGCAATAGAGTACTATGAACAGGCGCTGGTGATATCAAAAGAAATCGGCGATAAGCGGGGAGAAGGAAACCGCCTCGGAAACCTTGGGGTGGTATAAAGTGATCTGGGGCAGGTTGAAAAGGCAATAGAGTACTATGAACAGGCGCTGGTGATTGGAAAGGAGATAAAAGACCCAAGTTTAATCAACTTTTGCGAAGAGAATCTCAAATCAATTAAATCCTGAAATACAGATTTACTCAAATCATCCCCTCCATCTTCCCGGCCACATCCTCCGGACTCTCCGCCACCACAATCCCCCCACCCTACAGCGCCACAATATTCTCCTTTGCAGTCCCGCCGCCCCCGTTGATGATGGCACCGGCATGGCCCATAGTCTTACCGGGCGGTGTGCTGATCCCTACCACATAACCCACCACTGGCTTGGTCACATGCGTCCTGATGTATTCGGCAGCCTCCTGCTCGGCAGTGCCGCCTATCTCGCCTATCATAACAATTGCTGAAGTACCAGGGTCATTCTCGAACATCTCAATAGTGTCTATGAACGACGTGCCGATAATTTTCATGTACTTTCACTTTTATTAGCAAAAGTGTATTTAGTATATATATTAATAAGGATGTGTTGCAATATAGGCATAGGTTGTGCTAATAATGGCCGAAAATATTAGGGATATTTATCACTTATTTAATCCTGATGAAGTCCTGTTAAATTATGATTTAGAAAAATATTATGTTGAAATCGATCATGGTGTGACCTCAACCCAATTGTCCAAGCTATTCTGGATGAGAAGAACATGCTGCAACAATCGGTGCCTAAATTGGTATTCAATATGGAATTAACATCCGCCCATATTTCCAAACTGGATGAGATGAGCACCATTCTTTCCATTTCCGATGATCTGACCATTGCTTTTGTGCACTGCAACGAACCGGTATTACGCCATGCTCTTGATAACGAGATCAGGCAACGGATTGGCAATGAGATTTTTATCTACGACATCCGGATGGATATTAATTCCACAAATCTTTTACAAAATTTGCGAGATGCAGTGCATTCGGATCTGTATAATGCTCAAAAAAAAGAGAATAAAAAAATCGCATTTTTTGTATTCGGCCTGGACGATGCAATTGAAAAGAAAAACCCAAAGGGTGGATCAGAGGCTCTTGTTCAGCTTAATATGATGCGTGAGAAGTTCCTGAATATTAACCACCCTTTAATACTCTGGATCAACAGTGCATCGTTATCCATGATCCTGAAAGAAGCCCAGGACTTCTTTTCCTGGCGTACGACCATGTTTGAGTTTGAACTGGAGAAGAAAGAACAGATCAAAATGGTTGCTGACTTTGGAGAAAGTAATCTGCGATTTTTAGATAAGGAAGAACTTAAAGAGCGCTGGGACTATTACAGCAGATTATTGAAAGAATTCAAAGAAAAAGGATTCGAGGATGCTTCCAAGTTTAGTGATTGGAATTACCATCTGGGAATGATCAAATTGCTTATGGGATATGCGGATGAAGCACTGAAATATTTTGAAGAATCCCTTAGATTTTCAGAAAAATCAGGAGATAAAACGAAAACAAGCAATATTTTTGGTGTATTTGGCTTGGCTTACAGCCATCTCGGGCAGGTCGAAAAGGCCATCGAATATTATGAAAAAGCACTGGTGATCTCAAGGGATATCGGGGATCGGCAAGGAGAAGGAGCTTGCCTCGAAAACCTTGGGTTGGCATATAGCCATCTGGGGCAGGGCAAAAAAGCAATCAAATTATATGAAAAAGCACTTGTCATTGAAAGGGAATTTGGAAGTCAGCACGGAGAAGGAATTCGCCTTGGAAACCTGGGAAATGCATACAACGATCAGGGGAAGGTAGAGAAGGCAATCGAATTCTATGAAAAAGCACTGATGGCTTCAAGGGATATTAGGGATTGGCGTGGAGAAGGAGCTTACCTTGGAAATCTGGGGAGTGAATACTTTAATCAGGGGCGAATAGAAAAAGCAATCGAATACCATGAAAAGGCGCTTGTCATTACAAGAGAAATAGGGAGTCGGCGCAATGAAGGAGCTCACCTCGGAAACTTGGGATTGGCATACAGCTATTTGGGGCAGGTTGAAAAGGCCATCGAATACTATGAAAAGGCGCTGGTGATCGGCAAAGAGGTAAAAGACCCGAGGATTATCAATTTCTGTGACGAGAATCTTGAATCTTTGAAGTCTTAAACCTTGGGCATATTTATGGTTAAAAATCAAACAATATTAACTAATTAAATGCAAATTCCAATAAGTGATAAGCAATAAACCACAGAGGACACAGAGAGTAAAATCAGATACAAGCTTTGTGTTTCTCGGTGTCACCATTTACTCGTCACTCTAATATCTTTGATAAGTTTCAGGCCTTCGTCAAACTCTTCATCACTCAATGATTCCACTTTGATTTTCAGCCCCTTTTCTGCCAAGACCCCTTTAAATTCTTCACTGACCATGCCTGCAATTTCGGCGGCTCTGGACAATGTCACTTTTCCTTCCTGGTATAACTCAACTGCAGATGCCACTCTCAGATACTGACGTCTGGAGAACAAATATCGGAGTGCATCTTTCGTAAGTTCTGATTTATTCGGATAGTAACCAGCCCCTATCAGACCTTTTATCTGATCATCAAGAAGAGAATGTTTAGCATGTCTATATTCCATGGTAATTATTTCCTAACTATTCGGTATTAAATCTATGCTTTGGTACTTTAGGATAACGCAGTGACGATGCTCGGTATTTTAGAGAAGGACAAGTGATTAAAGGAAATGCAGAGATGGCAAGCATCCCCTTCACACTCCCAATCTTCGAATCATAAATTTTAGTGAAAAAATCCTGGATCATTACGATCTTGAAATATCAGGTGTGTTTAGATCAATTCCTTTATCTTCCCAGCCACATCCCCCGGACTCCCTGCCACAACAACTCCCGCACCCTCCAGCGCCTTAATCTTCTCCTTCGCAGTCCCGCCGCCCCCGGTGATAATGGCACCGATATGGCCCATAGTCTTACCGGGCGGGGCGCTTATCCCTACCACGTAACCCACCACAGGCTTGGTCACATGCTCCCTGATGTATTCGGGAGCCTCCTGCCCGGCAGTGCCCCGTTCGAATACCTTCTTGAGACAGATCAAGATGCAGATGCCGTATCGCTTGCAATATATTTATACGATTGGACTTAAATGACCAGCCACATCCCTGCAATTATAATGAGTATTCCTGATAAAAACCGGGATGTCACCTTCTCGCCCAGGAACTTCACCGCCAGAATGCTGGAGAATAAGGGTGTGATCGAGGCCAATGAGGTGGCCTGGGCCGTGCCGATATTGGTAAGACTTACAAAGAACATGTAACTCCCCAGTCCCATTCCGAATATCCCGCCCAGGCCAATCACGGCTGAAGACCGCCTATCCAGCTTAAAGGCAGCAACAGGTCCCTTGTCCAGCGAAAAGAGCACATACATGGTCATCACAGAAATGGGCAGGCTGAGGAAAGTCCCCCATAAAGGTTCCACATAATAAAGACCAGTCCTGCTTGCGATTACGGAAAAGGCAGAGCAAATGGCAGACACAAGAGTGAACAGAATGGCCTTCTTCGGGTCTTTTTCACTGCCCGATGCCTTCTCCCTGCTCAGTACAAATATACCTGAGACAATGAGGATGGTTCCCATCACCACTCCTGGACCGATGGTCTCTTTCAGTATAAAACTGCTTAGCACAATGGTGAATAGGGGAAAGGTGAATTTCAGGGGTTGGACCCTGGACACAGAGGCATATTCCAGTCCCTTGAAATACAGGTATCCCCCAAAAAGGAGCCTCAACAGCCCACCCAGAGAAAGAAACAAAAATGCCATTAAAGGCACCGTAAGATCATAACCATAGAGCAATATATTCAGCATGAACATGAAGCCCATTGCTGCGGCTGTGCGTAATAGTACCGCGGGGAAGGGCTTCACATCCTTCAGGCCAATCTTATACAGCACCGCAGATATTGACCAGAAAAGTGCGGCCAAGATGCCTGATATCTCCCCGATACCTATCATATAGTACCCTGATGCTCTGAAAAGGATTTAAAGTTTGTATGACAATTGGATATCAGCATTTTTAAGCATCAAACGCTACAGTATAAATAACCACCAGATAAAATTGATTTGCGCTTTTTCATTCAAAAGGCACTGGTGATTGGAAAAGAGATTAAAGACCCGAGGATAATCAACTTTTGCGAAGAGAATCTTAAATCAATCAAATCCTGGAACACAAAATCTACTCAAATCATCCCTTTAATTTTCTCAGCCACCACAACCCCCGTACCCTCCAGCGCTTCGATCTTCTCCTTCGAAGTCCTGCTGCCCCCGCTGATTATGGCACTGGCATGGCCCATGGTCTTGCCCGGAGGCGCGCTTACTCTCAACCAAACCACGAGCAATCCAATCATTATATTATTTTAGCCATTTTGCCATTATTTCCTTTGCCTCTTTATGTGTGTAGAACTGACTACTTTCTGCATAAGAAAATGGAGGTTGTACCTGATCTTCCTTTTAAGTGTATAATATATAAAAAAAGTGAATAATGATATGAATAAGTTTAAAAAAGTTAAAGGTATGAGTGTAAGAACACCATTGCCTTTATCGAAATCAGGATTTAAATCAACATAAAACCTTATATGCAGATTATCAGAGCTTTGCCAAAATACTTTTTCCTTCTCAGAAGCCTGTGTTATCCAGCCCACTTTTCTGACAAAAGGTTTGTTTTTGTCAACTTGTTCCAAACCGAACTCATCAGCCAATTGCATCATGAGTTTTTCAATTTGTGAAGGAATAATACTGTCATATTTTGGATAAACTTTATAAATATACTTTGCTAATCTGGCATACACGCTTGGATTGATAGGAGAAACCAGATAGTAAACCTCTTTATTCGGATGAAGTATTTTAAATTTTATTGCTTCTTTAAACCAGAAAGAAATATTGGCATTTTTATGCCTATACTCAGGCAGTAAGCCTGCTTCAGCTCTAAAAATAACTAAAGGCTTATCATCAATAAATTTTTCAAAACGATGAACAGCAAAGTATCCTATTATTTCTTTTTTTCTTTTATTGCGATATATAAATATTTTTGTAACATTAGCAGGTGAATTAACCACGTAATGATCAAATTCCTTTTCATTAAGGCCTTTAAAAATCTGTTTATGCACCTCATAGAGATTCTCGCTAAGATTTTGCCGCGCCTCACGCGTTAGATTAGAAGGATAAAATGTTTCAGCACTTACTACTTTTAGCATCTATAATATCCCTGAACTTGAATCTCAGCTATAAGCACATCAAGCATTCAGTTTTTCCCTTATGAACTTCACCGTACTCTCCATAGTGGCTCCGGGAGTGAATATTTCCGCTATACCCAGTTTCTTCAACTCAGGGATATCCTCCTGTGGGATTATTCCTCCAGCAATGACAATGACATCTACACCCCTCTTCTTGAGCAGTTCCATTATTTTCGGACAGAGTGTCATGTGTGCTCCCGAGAGGATACTCAGTCCTACTACATTCACTTCATTCTGTACCGCTGCATCCACTATCTGCTCCGGCGTCCGGTGCAAACCAGTATAAATAACCTCCATCCCGTCATCACATAGCGCTCTCGCAATAACCTTCGCCCCCCTGTCATGTCCATCCAATCCCGGTTTTGCTATCAGCACAACAATCTTTTTTTTCTCCATGTTCCCTCCTAAAATATGGTTTTTTCCTTATATTCACCAAACACAGAACGCATAACATCGCAAATCTCCTCGACTGTCGCCTGGGCACCTGCACACTTCACCACCGGATACATCAGATTCTCAGTTCCTTCAGATGCCTTTTCAAGCTTTTCAAGTGCATCCTGCACCTTCTTTCCATCTCTATTTTTACGCAATTTTTTCAACCTTTCTATCTGTGCACACTGTACTGCTTCATCGACCCTCAGCGTTTTGTTAAACTTTACCTCCTCCATCTTGAATTTGTTTATCCCGACAACAATGCGAGCGTCACTTTCTACCTCCCGCTGGTACCTATATGCAGCATCGGAGATCTCCTTATGGAAAAATCCTGTCTCTATACCCTTTATCACGCCTGTGAGCATCGGGTACTCTCCCTCTCCCATGGACCGGATCCGTTCCATGTACTTCATTGCCTGTTCCTCCATCTCGTCAGTAAGCCATTCAACGAAGTACGAGCCGGCAAACGGGTCTACGGTATTCACAACACCGCTTTCATGTGCGATGATCTGCTGCGTTCGCAGTGCTATTTGGACTGCCTTTTCTGTTGGAGTTGCATATGCCTCATCATACGAATTTGTATGGAGCGACTGCGTTCCTCCCATAACAGCAGCCAGCGCTTCCAATGTCGATCTTATAATATTATTCTCAGGCTGCTGTGCCGTTAAAGAGCATCCTGCGGTCTGGGTGTGGTAGCGAAGCATCCACGAGCAGGAATTTTTTGCTCCATATCTCTCGCGCATAATTCTTGCCCACATCCTTCGAGCGGCACGGAACTTCGCAATCTCCTCGAAGAAATCCATATGGGAGTTGAAAAAGAAACTCAGCCTAGGTGCGAATTGGTCGATCTGCAGCCCTCTTTGCAAAGCCGCCTCCACATATGCTGCACCGTTTGCAAGCGTGAAGGCAATTTCCTGCGCTGCTGTGCAACCTGCCTCACGCATATGGTATCCGCTTATACTTATGGAATTCCATTTCGGCATGTGTTGTGCACAGTACTCAAATATCTCTGTTACGAGCCTTATCGATGACTCAGGAGGAAATATGTAGTTGCCGCGTGCCACATATTCCTTAAAGATGTCGTTCTGCACGGTTCCCCTGAGTTTTTCCTGCGCTACACCTTGTTTCGCAGCTACCGTGATGTACATTGCCAGCAGCACATTAGTTGGTGCATTGATAGTCATGGAAGTCGTTACTTTGTCCAGTGGAATTCCTCTGAAGAGAAGTTCCATATCCTGTACAGAATCTACGGCGACGCCGACCTTGCCAACTTCTCCATCTGCTAGAGGATGGTCGGAGTCATATCCAAGCTGCGTTGGCAGATCAAACGCAACGCTAAGCCCTGTTTGCCCCTGCTCGATCAAATACTTATAGCGCTGGTTCGTGTCCTCTGCCGTTCCGTATCCTGCGTACTGGCGCATCGTCCACATACGACCACGATAACCCGTTGCATGCACCCCCCTGATGTACGGATATTCTCCCGGAAATCCGAGGTCCTGCATATAATCCTTCTGCTGCGGCAGATAGAGTCTCTGTACAGGTATGCCTGAGAGTGTCCTGAACTCCTCACATGATTCTGGCACACTATCGAGAGTCTTTCGAAGCACTCCGTCTTCCCACTTGCTGCAGTGCTCTTTTATTTCCTGCAATTTTTTCTCATCAAACATCAAAACACCTCATCATGCCTTCCCGGTATCCCCATATCTAAGAAGGAGAAACCCGTATATCTCTTTAACGGTACTCACAAGTACGAACACTGCCGGCGGTACCGTTCTGGCTCGAACTTGAACCTTCCTGGTTCTAACAGAATCTGTGGTTTTCAAAATGTGTTGGAAAATAGCGGCCATGGATGCCGTTTTATGATGCGCAGATTCACTCGAATATACTATGAACCGAACCGCTGATATACGCAGATTTGTTAATCGAGCTTCTGCGGATGCTAGAATTTCATGGCGATTGATGTGCAATCTCAGTATTTCCACAACTGTAAAGACTTATCGTCAGTAACCACAGAAAATATCAGAACCAGACAAGTTCGAAGATCAGTACAGGATGCGCTCCAGGATGTCAAGGAAACCTCTGAACTCATAGACGCATGGGGAACCGAGCCAGGACAGTTAATCCAGCTCCCTGCAGAGCAGAGGCTGGAACTTGCGCAGAAACTTGCAGGCAAGGATAAGCTCAAAAAACTGGCCGGGATGCTGGGACGGTTCAGGCTCATGGCTATCCACAGCCAGAAGACCAAGATCAACCACGGACTGGATGATGTCCATGATATGGAGACTAGCAATGACCTGGGGAAAGTGTTACCCTCGGAACTGGTATACCTGCGCCACTCGGTGCTTAAGAAACAATTCCAGCGCAAGTTCACAGAAGGCCAGCTACTGCAGTACAAGTTGAGAGGCAGGGAGAAAGCAGGGAAGGGGCCTATCGTGTGCTGTGTTGACAGTTCGGGGTCAATGGGTGGAGATATGAACTCTGGGCCAAGGCCGTTGCCCTGGCACTGCTGGAGATCGCCCAGATGCAGAAGCGGGCATTTGCCGTGATATTCTTCGGATCAGAATATGACCCGCTGGAGATCATCGAAGTTCACAAGGATGAGCAGAACATCCTGGATAAGGTCATCAGGATTGCAGAATATTTCTTAAACGGCGGGACAGACTTTGAGAAACTGCTGAATGGCGCTATAGAGCTCATTGAAAAGATAGAGTTCAAGAAAGCTGATATCGTGTTTGTCACTGATGGATACTGCGGGGTATCTGATGAATGGCTTGAAGGGTTCCTGAAACATAAGGCAGAAAAGGAAGCCAGGGTACACTCAGTATTGGTTGAGATGGTGCAAAGCAATGAGATCGTGGACAGTTTCAGTGATCAGGTATCTACAGTAATGGACTTGACGATGGACAGCGCAATCGAGATATTTCAGGGAGTGTGAGCATCGCTCTTACCATTTCACACCCGAATGAAGTTTTTGGGTATCTTTGCGCAGGTTGAATACAGCCTACCACACAAAGTGGAATGAATATGTATTTATTAAGTTGGTGTATATTGAAGTTTGAGCAGTAGTAATCAATGAGTGATTTGATTTAACGATTTTATAAATGATGATAACATTTGGGGTTGGTAACAAACATGACTTATGAAAATGCACAGCAACGTATTAAGGATTTGAAGGAAGGATTGTACTTCTGGAGATTACTCGATGATAAAATTGTACCACATACATACGAAATAAGTTTAGAAAAAATAATTGATAATTTTGGAAGTATGTCTTATTCTGAATTAATTCGAGAGTATAGAAAAAAATATAATCCTAAAAATGACAATCCAACTTCTTTGAGTATTGATAAATATAATAATAGTAACTGGCGGGAAGAAAGAGTGGAACTTTATACGACTTTTTTGAAAAACTCCAAGGAATTTTATTATTCTGCTGAACAAGCTAGTGCTGACACTCAACCAATTTTGTATTATTATTCTTTAATTAATTT
>Ga0255373_1070_pt1 | contig 17890 bp, 18 predicted proteins | sample ANMaggSeSYBR01E5_FD_182093 | JGI IMG/M metagenome (GOLD analysis project Ga0255373, IMG submission 182093) | Sediment cell enrichment communities from methane seep in Santa Monica Basin, California, United Staets - ANME aggregate JGI... | ecosystem: Environmental > Aquatic > Marine > Cold seeps >... | reverse complement strand
GCTACTGCTTCATTCTGGCTTGGTTCATTTTCCAGACTGATGCAAAAGCATTTTTGTATGTCCGTGTATATTTGCTTTTTCGCTTTTTTGCCATCCGGGTATTAGAACAGGTTTTTCCTATATCACATTTATGATTATTTTTTGTATGACAGCACGACCAGTTCATTGATGCAGGCCACTGCCACCAAAGCGTCGGATGGATATTCCACACCCTGCATTATTTTCTCAATCATGTTTAACCTATATATGTAAAAAGTACAATTCTACTAACACTGTTCGGGAATTGAAGTACACATAAGAAATTTTATCATTATTGAAAATCCAGTGGTATCACATATGACCTGTGAAAAATCAAAACAACTATTCAGTAAAGCAAAGAACCTGCTGCCAGGTGGGGTAAGCAGTCCGGTCAGGGCGATAAGCCCCTACCCGTTCTACACCAAAAGTGCCAGTGGTTCAAAGATAACAGATGTTGATGGAAACACCTACATCGACTATTGCATGGGTTACGGCCCCCTCCTGCTGGGACACAACCACCCTGCCATCAAAGAAGCAATAACAAAACAACTTGATAACGGCTGGCTGTACGGCACACCCACCGAACTCGAAGTGAAACTGGCACAGCGCATCTGCAATAATGTTATCAGTGTCAACATGGTCAGGTTAGTCTCAACAGGTACCGAGGCCACCATGGGAGCAATACGTGCCGCCAGGGGTTATACAGGCAAGAACAAGATCATCAAGATAGAGGGCGGATTCCACGGTGCACATGATGCGGTCCTGGTAAAAGCAGGAAGCGGTGCAACCACACTGGGAGCACCCGATTCACTGGGTATCCCCCCGGAGTTCACGAAACAAACCCTGCAGGTCCCCTACAACGATATTGATGCAATGGTTGACGCAATACACGGCTATGTGGGTGAAGTTGCTGCAGTCATCATGGAACCTGTCATGGGCAATATAGGCCCTATACTTCCGATGGAAGGATACCTGGAAGAGGTCAGGGCAGTTACCAGGGAAAATGATATCGTGTTAATATTCGACGAAGTGATCACAGGGTTCAGGCTTGCCATGGGTGGTGCACAGGAATATTACAATGTCATTCCTGATATGACCACAATGGGTAAAGTACTGGGCGGTGGTTTGAACATCGGTGTCATTGGCGGTAAAAAAGAGATCATGGAGAACATCTCTCCTGCCGGCAAGGTGTACCAGGCAGGCACCTTTAACGGACATCCGCTATCAATGGCCTGTGCCCTTGCTACACTGGATGTGCTTGAGAAAGAGAAGGTCCATGAAAAGGTGAATCTGGCAGGTGACGGCCTGCGGGCAATGCTCAGGGATTCCATAAACGACCTGGGTCTGGATTATTATATAAGTGGTGTGGGTTCCATGTTCAAGATGTTCTTTGGTGATATCCCTGCAAATTACCAGGAAGCTTTAAAGTGCGATAAGGAAGGTTACTTTGAATTCTTCCACAGGATGCTGAAGAGCGGGGTATTCCTGCCGCCTTCACAGTACGAGACCAATTTCCTCTCAACAACGCACACTGACGAAGATATTGCTGCCACGGTCGAGGCATATGAAAAGAACCTGAGGCCATAATTGATGATAATCGGTACACGGGGCAGTGCCCTGGCGCTGGCACAAGCTGACCAGGTGGCTGCCATGTTAAAACAGCATGGATTTGACACAGAGCGCAAGATAATAAAGACCAGTGGTGATTCGTTCACTGACCGCCCCCTGCACCAGATACCTGGTGTGGGTGCTTTTGTGCGTGAACTTGATGACAGGATGCTGGACGGCGAGATCGATATCGCGGTCCACAGCATGAAGGATATCCCAACCGAGCGTCCTGATGAACTGGCTATTGCTGCTGTACTAAAAAGGGATTCACCTCTTGATGTACTACTGACCAGGAATGGCTCCACGCTTGATGAAATGCCGAAAGGTGCCACGATCGGCACTACCAGCATGCGCAGGCAGGCCCAGCTTTTAAGGTATAGGCCTGATCTGGTCATCAAGGACCTGCGTGGTAATATCGATACTCGCCGCCGCAAAGTCGCAGAAGGCCAGTACGACGGCATACTGCTGGCTGAGGCAGGACTGCAGCGTATGGGCTGGGAACTGGACGTGCACCGGCTGGACCCTGACCATTTCTGTCCGTCTGCCAACCAGGGGACCATTGTGGTTGTGACGCCTAAGGATACCGAAGCTCACAGGGCTGCATCACTGCTGGACCACCCGCAGAGTAATCTTGAAACGAAACTTGAGCGTATAGTCATCGGCATTCTGGGCGGGGGATGTCTTGTTCCCATCGCTGCTTTTGCTACTACCGAGGGTAACGGGTTGCGGATACGTGCCGAGGTGCTGTCGCTGGATGGTGACAGGTATGTTAAGGTGGATGAGGTTGTGCCTCTTGATAATTGTGAGGTGGGGGCCAGGCGGCTGGGTCATTTGCTTGTTGACAGGGGTGGACGGGAACTGGTAGAGGAAGCTGTGGAGAAGTTATCCGGAACTTAGAAAATCCGGCACAGGCGAAGATCGAGCCATCTAGTCATTATTTATTAAACTCCCAAATGACTACCACATATCCCTGTTAGTTCTCAATTGTCTTTTTTTACCGTGCTTTAATCATCAACTTATGCCGGGGTCGCAGCCCGATGTTAACGGCATCTTTTGCAGGTGTTGAACCGAATTATCATTCAAATATCATAATTATAATGATTTAAATAGTAAGAAGTACAACTTTTATGCACTTATAATTATGAATAAATAATGAATATTTAATGTGAGGCATGAAAATGGATGCTTTTTGGAAAGTATATTGCAGATTGGATGAAAGTGGAAGAAAAAAAGTTATTAAAAAATATTTGAACAGACCGGTTAGTATTAACCTAAATCCACAGATTAAAACGCATGAATTTTCATCCCCAGCCCTGGTTACAAATCTACAAACTCACTCAAAAAAGAGGTTTTAAAAATGAAAGATCCTAAAGGAAATAAAATTTCAATTTGTGATCGTGTAAAGGTTCTTTGGAATTTTGATAATACGATCAATAGTGGAGAGATTACTAATATCAGTGATGGATTTGTTAATGTTAACATTTTTTCACGACACATGTCCATAAAGGACCATACAAAGATAACGAAAATCCCCGACAAACCTTAAATTAATAAGTAAAAACCCTTTTTCGCTATTTCCTTATTTAATCCAAGCATCAGCCTTGATGCTCCGTACTTCCAGTCCGGTCGGTCCGTAACGAACCAAAACTACGCGTATTTGCAATTTTCTCTTTTACAGTACTCCAATCATCACATGATGTCTGGGTCATAGCCGTGTTACCAGCATCTTTTATAGGTGTTTGATGAGCTCGGGGTTTTTTGAGCAAAAGTCGGGTCTGCCTAAGCGTCCCTTGCCGCCGCCGGATTTGTTCTTGAGGTAAGGGGCGGGCAGGGGTAAGGGGTTCTCGGGGTAGTCGGGCATTTGTATATTATCGGCGTTGGTTGTGTTAAATAGGTTTTGATTGTGGGGGATGAAGTCTTCATGTTTAATCCCCTCAAGTTGAATATTAGGAACATATGATATATTCTTTACAACATTATAGGGTTGACTCGATAATAGAATGTTTTATATGTTCTGGTATACTACAGTATACTGTGGTATATATGGGCGCGACTACAATTAAAATTAAGTTGGACACTAAACATCAGCTTGATCAATTCAAAGAACATAAAAGAGAAAGTTATGACGAGTTAATTCGGAAAATGATTCATATAGTGAAGAATGTGAAAACTCAACCCGAATTAAGTAAAGAAGCTATTACTGCAATAGAAAACGCGAGAAAAAGAATTAAGGCGGGAAATTTAGTTACAGAAGAAGAAGCGAAAAGGAGACTTGGTTTCTGAATGTATGAAGTGTTCTTCGATCCTGAGGCTCTTGAATTTTTAGGGAAATTGGATAAAACACTTGCAAGACGGATCTGGAATAAAATAATGTTAACAAAATCAGAACCACATCATTTTTTTGAAAGATTAGTTGGGAGAAAAGATCATAAACTACGAATTGGAGATTACAGAGTAATAGCAGACATAAATGACTCATCAAAAAGATAGAGATAACACTGATTGGTCATAGAAAAAAGATATACAAGAATAAATAATCGACACAACTCAACTGGATATTGATATGCCAGTTAATTCTGATCAGGTACATTTATTTATTCAATTTCCTCCAAAGTATTACTAAACTCCCAAATGACTGATCAGTTCCTTTCGATTCCTGTTCTTTTCCTGGAAATCATTTACTGCCGTTTGGGTAAAACTCCCGAAGGCCCAGTCCACCCCGTCCTTATCCGGGCCGTATATGGCAGGGTCGCAGCCCGGTGTTACCATCATCTTTTGCAGGTGTTTGACGTGCTCCGGGTCCTTTGAGTGAAAGGCGGATCTGCCCAGGGGTCCCTTGCCGCCGCCGGATTTGTTATTTGGGTCAAGGGCGGGCAGGGGTCCGGGGTTTTTTGAGTGAAGTGGTGGAATGGGTTGATTTTAATAAGATGTGGTTATTGGCGGATGTGTGGAGTATTGTGTTTCAGACGGACAAGATGGAAAATCAGGGTGCAGAGTATTATTTACATGCCCGAGAATTAATTCCAGAGTATAGGTGATTTCGGTAGACTAACATGATGTATATGGAGGTCGGGATGGTCGCACGGGTGAAGTGTTTTGTGGGGTGGATCAAATAGCGAAGATATACGAAATCTTTTAGACTGAATAGGTTTATATTTTATTAATACACGTGATGGATTTACAAAAGGAGATGAGCAACATAGCTAAACCGATACGACTTGGTTTACTCATAGACGACCCAGAAGACGTGTGCGAGTTTGAGGAAAACATGCGGAATCCGAAGGTCACAAAAGAGCAAGTTGAATTCTTCAGAAGAGCGATCAAAGTGTATAAAGCACAAAAATTATAATTTATGCACCCACGTTTCTCTGACGATGAATTACGGATAGTTTCGTATGCGGAACGCTATTCATTTCTGCCGCTTCGGTAAAACTCCTGAAGGCCCAGTCCACCCCGCCCTTTTCCAGGCCGTATATGCCCGGGTCGCAGCCAGGTGTCACCAGCATCATTTGCAGGTGTTTTACGATCTCCGTGTCCTTTGAGTGAAAGTCGGGTCTGCCCAGGGGTCCCTTGTCACCGCCGGATTTGTTCTTTAGGTCAGGGGCGGGCAGGAGTATGGGGTTTTTGGGTGAAGTGGTGGGATGAGTTGATTTTTATAGGATGTGGTTATTGGTGGATGTGTGGAATATAGTGTTTTAGACGGACAAGATGAAAAATCAGGGTGCAGAGTATTATTTACAGGCCCGGGAATTAATTTCAGGCTATGTGATTGTGGGATGGCTATTATATGCATCGTGAAAAATCTAGGAAATCTAAATAACAATAGCAGAAAGACAAAGGGGCACAGATTTAATAATTGTACTGAATTGAATAATATAAAAATAATATGAATATTTTATGGTTCTACACCCAAAATTAACAATGGGACCGGTGGATTATTTCTTCCATGTCTTAGAACATTATATACTTCCCCTTCAAAATATGCTACTCCAGACGACATTTCAGATTGCATTAATTTTGTAGGCAATATTTCTATTCCTAAATTAATTACACCACCTGAATAGAATAACATATGTTTTACAAAAAGATCATAAGCAACGAATGGATATTTTCCAAATTGAACTTCTACCGCAATTTTATCTTTAACAAAATCTGTTTGATTATATGAATAAATCGGATTATTTTCTCCATGCTTTTTTAGAAATTCTTTTTGTTCAGGGGGAGTCATTGAAATACTTTCTTCCATTAATTTCCGGTCTAATGTTATGTAATATCGGTATCTACTTTCTTTCCAATTTATAGCTCTAAATTTCACTTCAAATTCTTTATTAATATTAATCGGACTGAATAGTTTCTTCCCCTTCATTGTTTTTTCTTTGCTAATCTTGTTTTTTAATTTATTGGCATCGATATTTCCAATTGTTTCAATGATTTCATCATACAAATTTCTATGATGGACAATTAAATATTCTTCGCCATTAAGATGTGAATATTTTTGGGCTATTTTCATCAGTATTACCATCCAACCATTCTTTAGGAAATCTTGCGATCTTGTCTCTTGATGAAGGTTTATGAATCGGTTTATTAATAGGCCTTATTTTCAAGGCTCCATTTAAAAAATTTTTGATTCTATCTTTGGCAATATTTACATATTTATCTTCCTTTTCTATGCCAACTACATTTCTATTATTTTTTATTGCTGCAATCATAGTGGAACCTACACCAGCATAAGGATCTAAAATCCAACTTTCTTTTTCTGTCGTTAAAGCTAGAACACATCTTTCAACAAGTTCAATTGGATATTGACATGGGTGTTCTGTCTTTTCAGGATGATTAGATTTTACGTTTGGAATATTCCATAATTCTCGCTCCCAATCTCTAATTACTATTTCCCAAATATCAGTTGGATTTTTTCCTTTCGGATTTCCAGATAATTGTCCTTTTTTTGGACCTTTAAAATGTCTCTTACCAGGATATTTTGCAGGAACTCTTACATCATCTAAATTAAAAATATAATCATCAGATTTTGTAAACCATAAGATTGTTTCATAACGCCCTGAAAATCTATTTGATGCATGTAATCCATGTCCAAAATACCATATTATTCTATTTCTTAATATTAATCCGTATTTCTTAAAAAGATGATAATAAAAAATATCCAATGGAAAAACTTCACCTTTATTTACAAAATTTCCTATTTGCCAGCAAATACTACCCCTGGATGATAATACTCGAATTAATTCTTCAATTACATGTTCCTGTTCTTCTAAATATTTTTCAATAGATTTTTTGACTTCATACTCTTTTCCAACATTGTATGGGGGGGAAGATATTATTAAATCAAATTTATCACTTTCAAAGTTCATTAAATTCTCTAATGTATCCCCTACAATAATGTCGTGATCTAATTGAAATTCATCTTCTATTAATTTCATTAATGGCATATTACTTCCCTGACTTCATATTATTTTCGTTCTGCTTTTTACACTAATTATGGTCATATACATTTTAAGTAATTGGTAAGCAGGGTGAAAGTATTATTTAGCATTTAAGTTGAATTAAATTATACTCTTAATAACGATTTTCATTGAAAATAACGTGCCCGTTCTCGTTGACAGATATAAAAAAAAATATGCTATAGAATTCCATACACCCCTACGATGCCCCGGACTTTACGAACCAGTCTGATGTCCGTGACGAATCAAAACCACTTAAATTAAAAAAAATCAAAAAACCCCCACTCCCCCCTACCTAAACCACAACCCTTTCTCCTTTAACTCTTCAATCACACCCCTCTTCTTCTCAAACTCCTTCACCCTCAATTCCTTTCGCTTGATCTTACCGCTGATAGTCTTAGGCAGCTCCTCAACAAATTCAATCTCCCTCGGATACTTATACGGAGCCGCCACCTGCTTGACATACTCCTGGACATCCCCCACAAGCTCCTCCGAAGGCGCATACCCCTCCTTCAGCACAACAAACACCTTAACGATCTCCCCCCTGATCAGGTCCGGGCTCGGGATCATTGCACTCTCAAGCACAGCCTCATGGGAATCAACCGCACTCTCAACCTCGAACGGCCCGATCCTGTACCCCGAACTGATACACACATCATCCGCCCGTGAATCAAACCATATATACCCATCCCCATCCATCATTGCCAGGTCCCCGGTCAGATACCAGTCGCCCACAAAACACTCGGCAGTTTTTTCCTCCTTATTGTGATAACCCTTGAACAGCATCGGATGGTCCCGTACAACAGCAATCATCCCCTTCTCGCCAACCGGCACCCGTTCTCCAGTATCAGGGTCCACAATAGCCCCCTCAACCCCTGGTGTGAACTTACCCATCGAACCCGGCCTGACCTCCATCCCAGGAATATTGCAGGCAATTGCACTGGTCTCGGTCTGCCCGTACCCTTCCCTCACAGGTATCCCGAACTTCTCATCAAAGAACCTGATAATACCAGGTGTGCAGGGCTCCCCCGCAGTCAGGATGACTTTCAGATTCTTCAGGTCATATCTCTTATCTGCATCATCGATCGTCGCCATTGACCTCAGTTCCGTGGGTGTCATACATGCCTTGTTTATCCTCCATTTTTCAAGCAGCTCAAACCATTTTTCAGGTCCGAACCTGCCAGAGTAATGGAAGTTTACAGCACCACCGTTCACAATGGCCCCAAAGGGTGCCCAGTACCATTTGACCCACCCGGGTTCTGTAGTTGCCCAGCATAGCTCATCCAGCTGCGTATCCCACCAGTAATACCTGTTCAGCCTGTCAAAGCAGTACATCAATGAATGAGTGTGCAACACACCTTTGGGTGCACCTGTGGTCCCTGAGGTGTAATTGATTGTCAGGGGATCAGAGCTTATAAGTTTTTCAAGCCTTAAATCTCCTGATGCCTTATTAATCTCCTGCCTGAAATCCCTCCATCCTTTCCTTTCACCTGAAAAGAACAGGTTGTCAATTGAAATTGAGATATTATCTCTTATTGCATCAACCTCATTGGCAACTACCGGATCGCTCGTGATCAAGGTCCTGGCACCGGCATCCAGGAGCCTGTATTCAATATCTGCTCTTCTGAGCATGACCGTACAGGGGACGACCACACCTCCTATCGCCCAAATGCCAATACTTGTAGTATAGACGTCTGTTCCCCTGGGAAGTAATACCATAACCCTGTCACCTTTTACGATACCCGAATCCTTCAGGACATTCCCGAACTTCATGGCATTGTCCCACACTTCCCTGTATCCTGCTTTCTCAACGTTCCCATCCGGATGCTCGGTAATTGCCATCAACTTCGTTTTGTTTTTTGCCCAACTCCTGATGGTATCAATAAAATTGTAATCTTCGGGAATATCCCATTTGAACGTCTTTCTCTCCTCTTCGTAATCAAAAGCTGCTTTCTGCATTCCATCATCTCCCAATATATTCTATGCTGTCACAGTAATTAAAATTATATGATTTCATCAAACATTGCAGTATATAATAACCACCAGACAAAATTGATTTCCGCTTTTTATCTGTTCAATCTGTTTTTCTATTCTGCCACAGAGGACACAGAGAGCACAGAGTACTTTCCCTCTGTGTTCTCTGTGCGCTCTGTGGCCGATTATTTTCATCAGATGCATACAGATTTCACTGAATTTCTTCGATGATTGAGGAAATGATTTATGTCAACAAATTTAAAGCTTGCAACAATTGATGATCTGCTGATATTAAAATCAGGGCATGCATTTTTTACCTATTAATACCCTACTACCTTACTACCATTAATGGAGGAATATTATGGACTGGGGTATGCAAAACCGTATATCACAAATTATTAAACCAAAGACCGGACGAACAGTCATGCTGGCAGTGGACCACGGCTATTTCCTGGGTCCCACAAGCCACCTTGAAAATGCAAAGAAAACAATCGAACCGCTGATCGAATATGCAGATGCGCTCATGCCCGCCCGCGGTGTCCTGCGCGCCGATGTAGACCCAGGCACATCCACACCGATCGTGCTTCGGGTATCAGGCGGCAATAGTATCGTAGGCGAGGACCTGACAAGGGAAGGCATTACTACATCTGTGGAAGATGCACTGCGACTGAATGTGGCAGCCGTTGCCATGTCCATCTATGTAGGCAGCAAGTACGAGCACCAGACCCTGATGAACCTTGGAAATCTGGTAAACGAATGTGAACGCTATGGCATGCCTGTGGTGGCAGTGACAGCAGTAGGCAAGGATATGGTGCGGGATGCAAGATACCTGGCACTGTGCTGCCGGATAGCTGCTGAACTGGGCGCAAAGATCGTTAAGACCTATTATACTGATGATTTCCAAACAGTCGTAGAGGGTTGTCCTGTACCTATCGTGGTTGCCGGCGGAAAGCAGATGAACACAGAAATGGACGTGTTCGAACTGGTCCACAGTGCCATATCAGAAGGAGCAGTAGGCGTGGATATGGGCCGCAACATCTGGCAGAACGAATATCCGGTTGCCATGATAAAGGCAGTGCGCTCAATTGTGCATGAAAACTTCACACCGCGCAAAGCCATGGACCTGTACAACAACGAAAAGGAAAAATAGGGGCCGGATAAGTGCACGTTGCTGTATATTATAACAACAATGACGTGCGTCTCGAAGAGATGCCTGTACCTTCTATCGCTCCAGACGAACTGCTGGTCAGGGTGGAGGCAAGCGGCATCTGCGGCAGCGATGTCATGGAGTGGTACCGCATCATGCGCGCACCGCTAGTGCTGGGGCACGAGATAGCAGGCACGGTTGCCGAAGTGGGGACGGACGTCAGTCGATATAAAGTGGGGGATCGCATCTTCGTATCCCACCATGTGCCGTGTAATACCTGCCGCTACTGCCTGGCCGGTCACCATACGGTCTGCGATACCCTGCGCAGCACTAATTTCGATCCGGGCGGTTTTGCCGAATATCTCAGGGTGCCTGCCATTAATGTAGACAGGGGCGTATTCCTGCTGCCCGATGACATGTCCTTTGACCAGGGCGTGTTCATTGAACCCCTGGCCTGTGTGTACCGGGGGCAGCGCCATGCAGGGATAAAACCGGGACAAAGCGTGTTGGTCATAGGTAGCGGGATTACGGGACTGCTGCATGTCAAACTGGCTGCGGCATTAGGTGCAGGCAGCATTTTTTCCACTGATATCAATCAGTACAGGCTGGATATGGCATCAATTTGCGGGGCAGAGGTTATTGATGCACAGGACAATGTGCCTGAACGCCTGCTGGAACTAAATAACGGGCGGCTGGCAGATGTTGTCATTATCTGTACCGGCGCAATGCCTGCTATAACACAGGCACTGGCTTCGGTGGACCGGGGCGGAACCGTGCTGTTCTTTGCCTCACCCGAACCCGGAGTTACAGTGCACCTGCCTGTATTTGAGTTGTGGAAGAACGAGGTAAGTATTGTCAGCTCATACGGAGCCAGTCCACTGGATATTACGAAAGCCATTGAGCTGATACATACAGGCAGGGTGGGGGTAACGGATATGATCACTCACAGGTTTGGGCTGGCAAATGCAAAAGAAGGGTTCAAACTGGTGGCCGGAGCCGGTGAGTCTATGAAAGTGATAATTGAACCACACAAACCATTTTAATCATCTATACAAAAAACATTTCAAACAATACATTACGTATAATAAAAATAACAAGTATGTGCGTTGTAGGTATTAACACATGTGGAGCAAGATACTAAGCAAGTTCAATAAACATCCTGCACAGGAAAAGGTCGTCAAGCTCCTGCTGGAGCGGGGCTTTCAGGTCAATGGGCAGGGGCGTGTGGTTTCAGGTAATATCGAATTGCCCCATACCCAGGTGGCCAGGGAGATCGGTGTTGACAGGAGAGTGGTGGATTCCACATGCGAGGTTATATTATCTGATGAGACCCTGACCAGCATATTCCAAAATGTATATACAATCCCCTTCCTGAAAGATGTGGCACCTGCATTAGGTCTTGGTGTTATTGTCATAACACCGGGCGATGCTTCAAGGACTGGTATACTTGGCCAGGTAGCCACAGCAGTGGCAGAATACGGTTTAAGTATCAGACAAGCAGTTACTGAAGACCCATATCTTACAGAAAACCCGCTGCTTACTATAATAACGGATGACAATATACCTGGTGAGCTGATAGATGAACTAAAGAAAGTACCAGGGGTAAAAGGGGTTACTATTTATTGAACCTGATTTTCAAAGATGCAGGTTAGCAAAAATAACAGTGTACAAAAAGTTCAGTAAAACTAATTGTGTGCAAAAAAAAGAAAAGTAAGGCTGGTTAGATATCCAGCCTGTAGTAAAGTAAATTATACCAGGTCTGCTTAACCGAACAGTGCGCCCAGTCCTTCCATTCCGCTCTCTTCAGCCTCTTCCTCTTCTTCAGCTGCAGCCTCTTCGGCTGCTGCCGGGGCTTCCTCGGCTGCTGCAACAGGTGCTCCTGCTGCTGCTCCGGCTGCCGGGGCTGCAAAAGCGGCTTTCTCGATAGCTTCCTGGATGTCGACGCCTTCAAGTGATGCCACCAGGGCCTTCACTCTTGTTGCATCCACATCAACATCTGCGGCCTGCAAGATACCTGTTATTGCGTCTTCTGTTACGTCCTTACCTGCATTGTGCAGTAAAAGTGCTGCATAAACATATTCCATTTCTTATCACCTTTTATCAATTGTTGACTATAATTACTTCTTTGTTGTTCATCCGAACAGGGCACCAAGGCCCTCTGCTGCTGTTTCTTCAGTTTCTTCCTCAACAGCCTCTTCTTCTACTTCATCTGCTTCCCCGGCAGTCTCCTCCTTTCCAGGCTCGACCCCAACCGGGCTCACTGCAGCCTGGGCACCCATCTTTGCTTTCAGGTCATCGTCCAGGGCTTCATCCGATACCAGGCCTGCCAGTACCATCACATGACCCTGGGCTTTGGACAGCAATGTATCCATCACTCCAGGTTCATATATCACTGCATTCACTGCCAGATTCCTTGACTCTGATGCTGCCTTTGCAAGCAGTGCCTGAATGGTGGTCCTGGTCGGGTATGCCGAATTTACTGCCAGGTTGAACGCCTGACTGGCTGCTGTTGTGAAGTCAAGTGATATCTTACCTTCATCGATGGCAAGGGTTGATGCATCGAACAACATACCGTCCTCAAAGGTCCCTCTCAGGACCAGTCCCAGTTCAAGTGGAAATATCTCAAGACGGGTCAGCATGGCTGCCAGATTCTGTGAGACAACCTCACCTTTCTTAGCGACCACTTTAGTTTCCCGTATGACCACTTTCCCGCCTTCAATAGCTGCGGGAATACCTGCCGATTGTAGTTCACCTATAATGGGCCCGGGCGGGAAATCGGTTGGTCTTTTTTCAACAGTAATATCATTGGGTGCTTTCATACCACCCTTGATAGGAGCTGGAGTTTTGCTCGATTCGAGAAGCCTGAATAATTTGAACGAATTATCGTTTGAGAATACTAAACTCGTTTCATGATCCAGATAAATCTCCAGGGATTTAATATCTTCAGAACATTCATTCAATGCTCTTGTTATCAGTGAGTTCTTGCTGACCTTGATCAGCACCGAATCCCTGATACTTGAACGCATCTGCTGGAACTGCTTCGACGGCATTCCGTGGATACCCACCAGCCCAACTACCGAGTACTGCCCGATCTTGGCTTTAATTTCCTCTATCTCATCTTTCTTCTGCTGGGGTATGTGCATGCTGTGGTGTTCTGCGTCCATTTAGATCACCTTCACTACAGGCCCCATTGTGGTCTTGACATAGATCGATTTGATATTCTGCTTGCCACTTACCATCTTATGCTCGATCCTGGATACGACTGTCTCGATGTTCTGGGCCAGTGCTTCAGGTTCCATATCCCTGCGTCCCACTGGAAGATGAAATGAAAGCCGATCCTTACTGCGTACCCGGATTGCGTTCATAGCTTTATTGACTATATCCTCAATGTTCTTATCAGGAGTCAATGGCTCGGGCATCTTGCCTCTCGGTCCCAGGATAGGTCCCAATGCCTTTGCAATAGAAGGCATATAAGCAACTTCTGATATGAAAAAATCAACATTATTTGCAAGTTCACGTGCCTTTGTCTTATCATCCCCCAGACCTTCAATCTCTTCCGGGTCTAGTATCATCTCAGCTCCGGCACTTTTCGCCCTCTGGGCAATATCACCTTTAGCAAAAACAGCAATTGTGATAGTTTTTCCCAGGCCACTGGGAAGGATGATCTCTTCATCCACACGGTTCTCAGGCTTGCTCATATCAACATTTTTAAGGTTAATAGCAAGGTCTACGCTTTCTGAAAAGTTGCGTTCTGGCGCCTGCTCAAGCGCCTGTTTTACTGATTCTAAAATATCTTCAAATGTCATATATTCCTCCCGTAGTATTTGCCATACGCAAACGACCACCTGATCTTCTACGGTTGTCTAAGGTTTCCTTTTACTGTGGGATAAGTATTTTAAATTATCGGTTGTCCGGAATCAGGCTTCCAGTCTATCCCGGAACTTGCCTGCCTTTACCGCCTTCTGTGCTTCCCTTGGGTCCATGTCCTCCACAGTCAAACCCATGGGTACACAGGAACCGATGATCTCATTGACAGCCGATTCAAAATTCCTGGACAGCAGGCCATCACGTTTCATCCTGGCAACCTTAGCTGCCTGTTCAATTGTCAGGTTACCTACATTCTCAGTCCCGGCATTACCTGATCCCTTCTCCAGCCCCAGTTCCTTCAATATCAGGGCAGAGGTAGGAGGTGTTCCAATCTCAATATTGTAATTCTTTTTATCATCAAAGATTATTTTTATCGGAACCTGCATTCCGTTAAAGTCCGCAGTCTTTTCATTGATACTATCCACAATTTCTTTGATATTCACGCCAAGCGGTCCCAGCGCAGGACCCAATGGAGGACCGGGATTTGCCTGTCCGCCTGGTATTAATGCTTCTATTACATCACCCATTTTTTATTCCTCTGGTTATTATTTGAATAAATAATCTCGTTAATTCTATTCTTGCTCTTCCCGTTTCAGTACCCTCACATTGTCACCGCGGACCGTGATGGGAATCGGTACCATAGCCTCAAAGAGTTCCACTGTAATTTCTTCATGTGTTTCATCAACTCTCTTGACCCTTGCTTTCTCGCCTTTGAAGGGACCTGAGATCAGTTCGACTATACTTCCTTCCGTGATCCCTACAACAGCGGTCTTCGGTGTCAGGAAATGTTCAACCTCTTTAAGCGTGGATGCCCCCCGTATCAAACTACGGGCATGTGGCAGGGTCTGGATAGCTGTTTCCACTATGTCGGGCGATTTTGCTTCTACCAGTATATATCCCTTCAATTCATCAGGTGCGAGGATGGCCATGATATCAAGATGCTCTTTCTCTGCCATCATCGAGATGAGATTTGCCACTGAACGCTCCTGGTTGGCAGTGGTCTTCACCACATATATTTCAATATCTCCGATTGTATCCTCATTCATGTGACGGTTCACTTAGCCCCATAATGTATAGTTAATATAATAAACTTTGGTTGACTCATATCATTTTAGGGATCTCGGTAAGGAAGAAATATATAATAAATCCCATAACCCCGATGATTAAAATGCCCGCACCTGCTACTTTAGCAATTGTAATGAATTCTTCTCTTGTGGGCTTGCGGGTAAGCCTGAGTATCCGGGTGTATTCACTGAACTTCAACGGTATCATCGGTGTTTTTGCAGGTTCTTTTGCCAATAGATTTCACATCCCTATCTGGAACAATTACTATATCATTTGAACAATTACTGTATCGTTTAGATAAAACAAACCCAAAGTATGATTAAAGATTAAAATACCTTTCGATTGACAGGAATTTCCTGCCAATCGAAATATGTGATTATTTCACGAAATCAATGCCGTAACGACTGGTAATGTTACGGGCGTTGCCCTTACCATAGATCTGTGCAGATTTCACGCCTGTGACCACAAGCATGGTACGGATGGAATGTTCAAGTGCGGGATCAATCTGGGCACCCCAGATCAACCTGGCTTCGGGGTCGATCTTGGCGTAGACCTCCTCAACCACACTCTCGGCTTCAGCGATGGTCATATCGGGTCCGCCAACAACATTGACAAGTGCCGATGTCGCCCCTGATATGTCAACATCCAACAGGGGACTGCGTAGTGCCTTTTGTACAGATTCGGCAGCTTTATCCTCGTTGTCAGACTCGCCGAGCCCGATCATGGCAACTCCACCCTTCTGCATTACTGTTCTCACATCTGCAAAGTCCAGGTTGACCAGTCCGGGCTTGGTAATTAGTTCGGTAATGCCTTTTACAGCACGCATCAACACCTCATCCGATACCTTGAATGCTGCCTGCAAAGGCAATCTTGGTACAACTTCAAGGAGCTTGTCATTGGGAACTACGATGACCGTATCTGCCACGTCACGAAGACGTTCAAGACCTGCTTCTGCATTGTTACGCCTGACAGCCCCTTCAACACTAAACGGCAGTGTAACCACAGCTATTGTCAGTGCCCCCTCTGCCCTGGCAGCTTCTGCTACAACAGGTGCAGAACCGGTCCCGGTACCGCCTCCTAATCCGCAAGTGATAAAAACCATGTCAGCCCCTTCAACGGCTGCTCGTATTTCGCTATCGCTCTCCTTTGCAGCTTCCTCTCCGATCTGCGGCAGGCTGCCTGCACCCAGGCCTCGGGTCTTCTTCCGGCCGATCAATATCTTGTGTTCGACAGAAACGTGTAAAAGATGCTGGGCATCTGTATTCAATGCATATAGCTCTGCCCCGGCTATACCCTCTTCGGTCATCCTCTGGATGGTATTTGAACCACCGCCTCCACAACCGACCACGCGGATATTCGTCTTTAACTGTTGAAGAACTTCTTCCAGTTCTGAGTCGGTCTGGCCAAGTTCGACCTTCGGTCTCATGCCCTGTGTCCTCCCTTCCATATCCGCCCGCGTGATTGCCTCTTTAATGATGGATTCCATCCTTTTATCCCTCAATTTTATTTAATCAATGTATATATTTTTAATACGTATAGGTTTTTCAACAATTTCATATACCATTTCCGGCTTTACTATCCTGTCATCAACAGTTACTGCCTCTCCCCTTGCCAATGCACCGAACAAAGGCCCGGATGTAATCCCAAGTTTCCTAGCAAGTGCTGGACTGAATTTACTTGTGATGAGGTAGAGTATCCCCTCATCCTTTTCATACCGTACATCGTAGTGTTCTTTTAGTATATTAATGCATTCATTTGTGAGTTCTTCTGCGACAAGACGGGCGCAGTCGTCATCGATTCCAATAACAATATGGGAAAAAGATCCGTTCTTATGTTCCAGATAAGCAATACTATATACATCAAGAAAATTTCTAAGCCTTGTACGGTCAACTTTCTCAGCTTCACGCAACAGTTCAGGGCTAATTGTGGCAACTTTCACCTTTGGACAAACGCAGCTCTTACAGGCCATCTTAAGGTCAGATTTGATACTTTCCGTGATCCTCGTCCTTCCTTGAGGACAGATGTCCTTCATCTTTTTCCTTAATTCCAGGCAGAACTGCCACGGCACCCCGTCCATTTCCCTGATATCACTCTCCCGCAATACATCATACCCTAAACCCTCAATGATTTCAATAAGCCGGTTACGCTGCCTGGCATTCATGGATTTTCGGTCTAGGTATGCAATATCCCCGCATGACCGCTCGAATGCCTGTCTTACAAGTGTTTCGTCCAGGTCGTCCAGTTTATATGTGGGAAATATATGGCCAAACGCCACACCAGCCCCCTCGATCAACTTGGTCTGCCTGGGTGCATAATGATTGCCTCCGAATCCAACAGCTACAGGTACATTTTCATTATCAAGCATAAGTATTGCATTTGCCACAATGCGGCCCGCTACAGGGTCTACCCATTCCTGCTCTGAACTGCCTATTTCCACAAAAATGGAAGGCGTTCTTAGATCAGTTGGACCGTGATGAGTACTCTCCAGTGTAACCTCGAAATCCTCATTCTTTGCCAGGGTCTTTAGATTCAGGAAGATGGAGCGCATTGCCTGGGGGGCGGCGGCAGCCAGTTCCATAGGATGCCCGCCATACTTTGCTTCTTTCGTATTGCCAGTGGGATGCACGGTAAGTATCTGTCTCCCGTCCTTACTGCGGTGCCTTGAAGCAAAGAGTATAATATCCGAATCTAATCCACATGCTTCCAGTTGCCTGTCCAGCCCATCCTGGTAGATATGCAGTCCTTCAATTTCCAC
>Ga0255373_1101_pt1 | contig 17991 bp, 10 predicted proteins | sample ANMaggSeSYBR01E5_FD_182093 | JGI IMG/M metagenome (GOLD analysis project Ga0255373, IMG submission 182093) | Sediment cell enrichment communities from methane seep in Santa Monica Basin, California, United Staets - ANME aggregate JGI... | ecosystem: Environmental > Aquatic > Marine > Cold seeps >... | reverse complement strand
CACTCATATCGAAACCATACGATAACCCCGCGTCCATGCAACAACAGCATCCACCACCGATCTGGTCTTGCCAAAGCCCATATGCGGACTAATCGAGACCACTCTCAAGGATGCGAGCTATGCCTTCCATCAAACATCCATAGTACAAGGATGCGCTGCAGCAGGCTTTGACGCTGATCGTAACGAGAGCGTCTTAAGCATATCAGGGGGGGATCGTGGTTGCGCAAAGCATTTGGCGCCCCCACCGATAGCGACGTATGAGACACTGGGTTTTTGCGTTCTATGTCACGTGTCACCGAGATTGTGCGGTTTTACTGGTCAGCAGGGGTGCGGTGTGATATCATAGAAACTTGGGTAACTTGCCATGACCTCCCAGTGATCGGAGATTGTATGAGGGAACGGGCGGAGCTCTCGTATGGTCATCGTTTCCTGACGCGCTGGCAGGATGTCGACACCCCCGGATATGCCACGCATAATGTCTACGCGGTATGGGGGCACCCTCGTCCCGGGTGATGTTATCTGATGAGTGGGACCGCACGCTAGGGGGCATTTGGGCGAAGGCGTCGTGGAGGCATACGGTCGGCTGCATGAGGGCGATGGACCGCAGCAAGGGCTCTTGCACCTTCAAGTTTCGCTGGAGCGCTTAACCCGGCTGATGGTAGTCATCCTGAAGACGCCGATCAATACGATTTGAATGATCAACAGCACTCTTATCTGTAAAGGCTGATCGCTGTCAGTTTCGTCTCACCTGATTTGTGACCTTTTCCTGCAATAAAGCTTAATTCATTTATAGTTACAATTTTTTATTATCATTTGTATGGAAATCTATTTATATTAAACACCACATAATGTATAATCATCATAATGCTTATGATGAGGTGAAAAAACGGATGATAAATAAAGTCAACATCAAATCCCAACAAGAAGTTAAAAAACAGTTTTACCACCACTTCTTTAACCAGATCAATATCCAGCATATCTTCTTTTTCTTAGCCTTTATTATTTACGGTATTGGAGACGGTGTAACAGGTGCAATATTAATGAATACCAAAGGGATTTATGCAGAATCAAACCTTTTTTTCAGGTTTTTATATGAAACCTTTGGATTAATGGCATTCATTGCAATAAAAGTCTTATTGACTTGTATTCTTTTACTGGTAGCATTTATCATTTACAAGCTATCTAATGGGCATAACTATTGGATGATCAATGGCTGGTTAGCTGCTCTCTCTATAGGTGGGATCATGGCAGTACATGCCAACTTACGGGCAGTGATAGGTCTTACATACCCTAATCCTAACAGTATTATATTTCTTTATATCATCCTGACATTTATCCTTGTAGAAACGGGTGTTTATATAGACAGAAAAAACAATGTCAAAACGCACTGTAAAGGCCTGTGCGTTTACCGCCCTTGCAAACTAAGCCACCTGTGCACCCGTATGCACCTTTACCTGATTAAAATCAGCTCCAAACCTCGGCTCAAAATAGGCACGCTCTGGTTCAGACAGCGGCTGCCTGCCGTACTATATTGCCTGAGTCTGCAATATAAGATTGGTTGAAACTTAAAGGCTTGAGTTCACATCTCTTTTAGTCTGAAGGGGCTTTTTTCCCACAATGACCACCCTAGAATGCGCAATCATCAGAACCAGCGATCTAGCATGACAATCTCGTGTCTATGTAACAACAGCATCTGCCGCTGATCCGGTCTTGCTGAAGCCTACATGCGGACTAATCGAGACCGCTCTCAAGGGTGTAAGCCACGCCTTCCATCAAAACAGCCACAATACAAGGGTGTGCTGCGGCAGATTTTTGATTATTCTATGATTATTCATAAGTAGATAACAGTGAAGCAGTATTCCATACTTCTTTTCAGCTTCTTCTATCTGATTAAAACAACACCGCCATTTAACTTAAAGAATTCTGACGACGCCTTCTAATTGGCTGAGAGGTCGTGCTTTCGAGCTGACACCATCATTATTAGTTCCTGCATGAACATTTCCTTCTATTGTAGTCACAAAACTTCCCCAGTCTCCCAGGACAAAACCAGCATGTCCGCTTCCACCGGCGCTAATGCAAGGGTGATTGGTATCATCGCAAGGATGGGATGATGAAGGGGAAGGTTGTTTAAAAAAGATATCTCCTCGAATTGGCCTGAATCCAGAGGATATCCGGTGATACCATCCCATTCTTGGTCCCCAATTTCTTACACTGACGGCAGCACCGCCCACACCATTAGAAATACCTGCCTGATTCAAGCACCATTTGACAAAATAAGCGCACCAAGGCTGGCCGCATTGATACCTGATTCCGTTATGTATGACTGTACCCCTCCCTCTTCGACCGCCCAGATATTTGTCCACTTCCGCATTCGGGCCGCGATTGGAGCAGGGGGGAAACTCACGTACAGTATTATCCCACTCACCCACCGCAATATTCAATGCCCGCACGGCATCACCTGGAGTCCTTTGCAGCACATGTCGTATTTTTTCACAACTGTTCTGCTGCTGCACCACATGCGTCAACTCGTGTGCTAGTAGCCTCCGTCCCTCGCTCATCCCCGGCGCGTATTGCCCTGTCCCAAATACCACATCCTGTCCCACCGTGTAAGCCCGCGAATTCACCCCCCGTGCCGCCTCAGCCGCCACCGAGAGAATTTATGTTTTCCATGTCCCGCATTTTTCTTTTAATCGCAAACAGTCTCTTTTCTCCACAACTTTAACTGTGCCATTTCTCTTTTCGTCATTCTCCGCAAGATGGAATCCAGCCCTCAGACCATAACAGTACAATCGACTGACCCCATTACTGGACATCTATTTCACGCCAGAGCCGACAGGAGGTACTTTGGCAAGAGCTTTTTCCTTTTTTATCCTATGTTTTGCATCGTTGATCATTTCCTTTAAAGCTTTCTCCTGTCGTAAGTTATCTTTAATCTTCATAATGGCGACACTAAATTCATCATATTCCTTACTATCCATACGTTTAATTTCCTTTGCTTGGCTTGCTTCTATTCTATCCACCACCTTTTTCGTTATCGCCTCATATATTTTCAGAGTGTCGACTTCAACATCCGCACGAAGCATCATCTCTATGTATTCTATTGTGATTGCTGCACTGTCCCTGTTTGATGCTGAAGAAGCTTTGACAACAAATTTCAGGTCTTTTTCTTGGCTATTGAGCATAGCTATTATCGGGGCACAGATGGGACATGGTATGCGATTTAAATTCAGTTCAACTTTAACAGGTTGCCCTATGGGCGTTAATAACCTTCCTTCAATTCGATCTTCGTTTATTTGTTTCTTAAGCTTTTCCAAATGTTCGTTCTTGAATACTTGTTCGGCGTGGTAGTTGTTAGTTTTATTTTTTATCTCTTTTTCAAATGGTTTATTGTCAATATCATAATAGACATAAAGAATGGTTTCTTTAGATCGGTAATCGAATTTAAAAACGTATTCTAAAATTGCATTAGGTTTTTCTTTTAGAAGTGGGAGGTTTGCGATTTCTTCAACTTTACTGGCATTCACTTTTATCCCTACAGGCGAGGCCTTTTTTGGATGGTAAAGCAGTCCTATGCCCTTTAAGCCCTTAGCATTGTATTTATTGTAGATGGAGGAAATGAGAGTGGAAGCTTCTTGAGCGTCAGTTATTTTTTTGCCCCTTAGCTCGGCTTTAATATTATTCTTGATTACCTTGCTTTTTGGTGTTTCTTTATATTTATCCTTCCCATTTTCAACAGCTGCTTTCTCCTTATCGGCTTTTTTCTCTTTACCCTTCCCTGTCAGCTTGCCCAACACCTTCTTTGCCTTCGCCACAATCCACTTGGCCACCTTGGCGATCACGTTATCTACCTTACCACGGATTTTCTTGATCACATCCCTGATCTTTTGTGTAATGCCACTAAGGTGCAGGAACTTCGCAAGGAATTCGATTACCAGCTTCAATCCGCGGGCCAGTCCGTTCTCCAGCGCTTCTGCTGCACTGCTGATGTTCCCGGCGGCGATCTGGGCAATGGAACCGAGGAAGTTGCCGAGCATCTGCATGATGTCTTTCGCCTTCTGGATGAAGAATACGATGGTATCGTAAATGCCCACGATAGCACGAACAATTCCCGCGCCTGGAATTAACATGCTGAGGATGGTTTTGATAGCTTCCTCCACAACCTTCCACTTGATCCAGTCTTTAATCGCATTGACGAATGTATTTTTGATACTTTCTGCCATACCTTTCAACTGTTCCCATACTGCCATTGGACCCTTGGTGATGAGGTTCTTCACCAGCGTGAAAGTGGTTTCCATGGTTTTCACCACAGGCTCCGGAATAAGCTTCACAATGTGAGACCGGATGTTCTGGTAGGTGATGCCGAGCATCTGGAAAACAACGCTCATTATACCTTTCAAATCCCATCTTTCGGGTAATATAATCCCAACCAGCGAGCCTGTCAGCCATGCGAATACAGCGTTCTTCAGGTGTTTGAGGAAATTCTTGCCGAAATTCTTAAAGCCGGTACCGGCCGCACTGACCAGGTTTTTTACGAACTTGATGGGCTTTGTGAAGATGGCCTTGAGCACGGCTGCGCCTTTGTTGATGATGCCATCGATTTTTTCCAGTGAGTAGCCGAATTTCTGCAGGGCCCAGCTGAAGAATTTCTTTGCGGCCTTTAGCAACAGTTTGCCAAGCTTTGCGAGAGCGCCCGACATGGCCTCTTTCATCTTTTCGATCTTCTCGTCGATGGCTTTGATGGCAGCCTGCTGCTTGTCTTTCAGCTTGTACTGCAGCTCCTGCTCTTTTTTCGCAACAAACTGATCGAGATCGTCCAGCTTGTTGTTCATCTCCTCGGCCGCTTTCTTACCGATGTCTTTTAGGGCAGGACCGAGCTTGTCCACGAATTCCTTGATCTCCACCCTGGCATTCGCCAGCTCGTCCTTGCATTCCTGGACGACGCGCTTGTTGTCGGTGGTGATGTTTTCAACCAGCTTGTTAATGGTGTTAACGAAGGTGGTACGGTTGCTTTCGAAGATGGCCTTGACTTTGGGCAGTTTGTCCATACCCAGTATCCAGTCTTTGGCTTTTTTGGTCCAGCCAAACCAACCGGAATAGCGTTTCTTCTTGTAAGCATTTATTTCGCGCTTGACATTGTCTTCGAATTTTTTCGTGGCCTTATTATTGCCTTCATCGAAGCGCTTCATCGAATTCTTTTCAAGATCGTTAAGTTTCTTCTTTACCTTGTCTTGCGCGGATCTGTATATGCCGTTGATCTTGTTGGCCACTTCATCGCGCTGTTTTTCGATGGCGGTCTTGGTGCCCTTCTGCTGTTTTAAGGTGGCGCCGAGGCTGGCCTTACGTTTAACCTTCAGTTCGTTGCGTTGCTTCTTCTCTTCCTGCCTGAGGTCTTTCTCGACCTTTTTTGTTTCCTGCTGCGCGAACTTCTGCACGGCGAGCGGTTCGCTCTTCGCCGTTTTCTCCATACCTTTCTTTTCCTTGTTCGCTTCGGCGAGGTCACCGCTGTCAACCATGTCAAGCTGTTCCTGTGTGATGTCTTCCTCTTTCAGCTTGTTTTCGGCCTCACTAGTGTAATTGCTCAGGTCGGTATGCTCTTTCTGTAATGGCGCAATGGCATTTAGACCAAGGTACATATTGGCAGTGTGCGGCGCTATTTCTTTAGGTGGCAGGGCTTCAGGAGTGTGCTTAGGGGGGATGGGCGGTGGCGTGTGTTCCATGTCACCGAAGGTAGAGATCACGGCGTTTTTGTCGCTCTGTACAACCTTCATCACGTCTGCGCCCATGCGCTGGGCCTTTTTGTCGCGTTTAAAGTTGTCGACGTCTTCGATGGTTTCCGGGATATTTTCTATTAGCGATTCCTGCAGCTTCTTTTTGGCTCTTTTTTCATCGACAGTAGGCACGGGTTTGGCGCTTACGGCATTCACCTGCGAAGCATTGCTTTGCGATTGACCTTCGCTAGGTGGGGTGAACACGGCTTTTTCGGACTGCTTCAGTTTTTCTGCGGCATTGTCGTGTGTCTGCTCGTTTTGTTTGAGCTTCTGTAACCTTCCCATGCCTTTGATCAGCACAGATGAACCTCTACTGGACAGGTATTGTGCCACATCACTATTACCCACTGCCCCAGGCATCGCAGCGCCCCCTGCCTTTTGTGCGACTCTGCCTTTACCTTTACCTTTACCTTTGCTTTTACCTCTACTTTTACCTTTTTTGGATTTTTTGTCTTTGCCTTCAGGTTTTACTTCCTTTTCTTCTTTCCTGGTTGGTTTCTTTACCTCAGATAAAGGTTTAGGTGGCGGACGTTTACCCAATTTTTTCTCAGCCGCTTTTCCTTCGGCTTCAAGCCTGGCCGCGTCTTCTGCTGTCATGTCAGGTGGCAATTCCACCATTTTGCCATCGGTGGTGCGGTACATGCGCTTCCCGCCTTCGCTTGCGTCCCGGCGCTGCACGGCTGGCGTGTCTAAGACCGCACCTCTGCCTGTCTGTTGCATGACGTGAGTGAGTTCATGCGCAGTGAGTTCTGAATTTGTTGGACTGTGGTCAGATCCAAAGTAAATGTCGGTGCCGTGGGTGAAGGCCCGGGCTTTAACGTCCCGGTTCATTTGTGTGGCATCACTGTCTGTATGGACGCGAACCTTGCTGAAATCTACGCCAAACCTCGGTTCCATATAGGAGCGCACAGGATCAGGCAAAGGACTCCCGTGCCCTTTGCTAAGATTGATCTGCGTTTCGACATCAGCTCCTTCCTCTAAGTTGTTATCCCGGGATTCGGCAGATTCCGCCTGGATGGATTCAGCTTTTTCTTCCCCATCTTTTCCCATTTGCCGCTGAATCACCGGTGTGATTGAATCAGGTCTGGTTTGCAGCGTCTGATCCTTTTTTTCTTCTGGTTTTGACTTCAAAGCCCCTGATCGTATAAGCCTCCCCACTGCTTGGTTCCCGATGGTTCTTTGAAGGAATAGGATTTGTTCTGCAGGCGAGCTAATGGATTGAGAGAGGTCTGAATTTTGCTTTTGAGAAGCCACATTTTCCTTTTTGGCTCCAGGTGCTCTTGCTTCTGCTCTTGTTGCTTCACCCATTATTTATTCCCAGATACCTATATTTTCAGTCAAACGTTGCGCCGGCACACCCAACCGCAGCAGAGCTGCGGGGCATGATGTGCCGGTGCAACGTTTGACTATGAATCCAGATAATTGATATCTCTAAAAAATGAAATAAAACATTGTAAATTTTAATTTTCTATCAACTTAATTCAGCTATGATGTCTTCAATAGAAATTCCTTCTGGAATTGATAAGAATTCCTCTGGCTTATATCCAAGTATGAATATAATACAATTTAATAGTTCTCTTAGTCTCGGTTTCCTCCCCCACCTTTCAATATATTCTTGGGCAATCTCTTCAAATGCATCTCGAAACGACTCAATTAATTTATTATCTGCCGTTCCATTCTCTTTACTGAAGACGTTATTAGGTCCGCCCTCTAGTTTAACTATTATTTTTTGAATATGCATAACACCCACATTAGAAATAAAATCATTCGGTTGAATTTGTAAAACCGATATAATAGCATCTAATACTTCTTGTATTGAAGGCTTTTGGCTTCCCGTTTCGCCATAACTTGTGGTAATTTTTCTGAAAGTCCGGCTGATAATATCAGCTGGAATATCTCCTATTACATCTCCTTGTCCTATTTCCCACCAAGACATAATTTCCTCCTATTTCGGGCAATATCCTGCTTCTTGCACCTTTGGGTCATTAGCAATTTTTTTAGCCAAAGCTTCCATATTTCCTTTTTTGACAACTTCTTTACGATTCATAACATTATCGCGTCCACGAATTTCTCTTTCAATATCGAGATTTTTTTGCTCTAAATAATTCGCTTGATATTGGTTTAGGTTTTTAACCCTAGGCTGAAGTTTAGCCTTTTCCATAAATCTATAGAACTCTAGGTCTTTTTTGGTTAATTTTGAAGGATCTTTTAGCATTTTTCTTGCTTTGTCTCGATGTTCGCCTTGTCTTCTGGGAATATCATCTGTCTGGCCAATATATACTTTCCCTGGGTAGTCAGGGTTTACACATTCATATATATCTAAATTGCCAAAACCACCTTTAAGAGACGGTGAATTATAATCAATTATTAGCTTATTATGGACCAATACACCAATACCTACAAAATAATTGTGCGTTTTATAAACACTGAGATTATAAGAAGATGTATCAAAATTTTCTTGAAGCGTAATAGAATCGATTGAAATGCTATTTCCATTTATAAGTTTTATTCGCATATCTTTCTTCAATTCACGTGCTTCAATCCATTTAGACTGACTTTCGATCCAAAAAGGATGGCTGCCAGTAGAATAAATAGCGCTATTGCCTGCTACGATCTTATAGAAATGGCGGGTTTTATTTTTCAATACTCTATTTATCTTTCTAATAACTACATTGTCCCTTTCAAAGTCATACGCTAATATACTTTCACCATTCTGCAATTGATCGATTCGCTTTGTGCCTTCCACTGTCCATACCAATGTATCACTTGAAAAACATGGAAGTTCTCCTTTCTTTTCAGGATGTAATATTTGATTTTGACGATTAATTTCTTTCTTTAAAGAATTATTTTCTTTTTTCAAATTGGATATCTCTTCTTTTTTATTTGCGATATCTTTTCTTTGCCGAATTTCTTGCTGTTTTGCCGCTTTTTTTGTCTCATAAGTTCTTGCAGAGTCTCTTTTTTTTCCAAGTCTTTCCAGTCTAGCTTCTTTCTTTTTTATATTTTTTTCAATTTCTTTTATTTTTGCATTGTTTGAATTCATTTTTTGCTTAATTGATTCGATCTTCTGTTTTGCTTTTATTTTTGGATCTGCAGGTGGCTTTATTTCAGGTGGCTTTGATTCAGGTGGCTTTGCCTCAGGCGGCTTTGATTCAGGTGGCTTTGCTTTAGGTGGGGCTTTCGCTGGTGCAGCCTTAGGTGGAGCAGATTCATGTACCTTTGGTGGTTCAGCTTTGGCAGCTTTTTCCGCCGCTTCCTTTGCTGCCTTTTCCGCTGCTTCCTTTGCTGCCTTTTCCGCCGCTTCCTTTGCTGCTTTTTCTGCTGCTTCCTTTGCTGCCTTTTCCGCCAGCTGCTTGGCAAGTTCCTTTTCACCCTTCTCAACAAGTCCCTTCCCGCCGATCTTGAACAATCGCTTTAACCAGGCCTTGATGCCGCCTTTGGCCGCCTGCCCTGCGACCCCACTGCCGCCCCCAGTGACAAAGGAGCCTACGATGGCAACAATATCAATCACGGCTACCACACACCGAATCACCCGCTGACCTGTTCCCTCCTTCTTTCCGGTCACCAAATTATCTCCAGTTAAACATCCGCAGCCGTCTTTGGCTGTGCTCACGATGGGAATTAGTTCGGTTGCTTCATCGGTCACTTTTTGAGCTGTGCCGCCTTTGTTCATTAGCTTGGGTAGAGCGCAGGCCATGGTTTTGCATGCTAGTACGGTTGCCGCCAGCTGCCCCGTCACCGGGTTCAAAAGGAGTGCTGCTTTGCCGATGACCTCGGCAACCGGTTTCAACACATCGATCACAGGCTTGAACCGTTTGGCGATCGCTGATCCTGCGTCCTTAATCCATTTGAAGGCCTTGTTTCCAAGATATTTGGCGAGATTCCACGCCTTGTCCAGCCCCAGTGCCCTGGCCACATCCAGCAATTTACCGCCCACGCTCTTAGCGTAATCCCAGGCTTTACCGCCCCATTCCTTTGCGAAGTCCCAGGCCTTTCCGCCCCATTCCTTGACCTTGCCCCAGGCTTTGCTGCCCCATTCCTTGGCAGTTGTCCAGGCTTTACCTGCCCAGTCCCTGGCTGTATTCCATGCCTTTCTTCCCAGCTCTTTGGCTTTATTCCAGGCTTTACCTGCCCAGTCTTTGGCAGTGCTGATTGCCCTGGCTCCCCAGTCTTTTGCTGTGCTCCATGCTTTATTTGCCCAGCCTTTGGCTGTACCAACGGCTTTGGATCCCCACTCTTTGGCTTTGGCGTATGCTTTGGAGGCTGCTTCCCTGGCAGTCTTGAACGCTCTGGCAGCAGCTTCTTTGGCAGCCTTTACAGCCTTGTTTTTCAACTCTTTGGCTTTATTAATTGCCCTGTTTGCCAGGCCCTTTGCCTTACCCACCACCCAACTTAAAAGGCCAGAAGCTTTACCCAGGATCTTCTTTGCCATGCCTGCAACCTTGCTGGCTGCCCCTCCCGTAAGTTTGTCGGCGATGCCGAGCACCTTGCCGCCTAAATTCCTGGCAGCACCGGCGATCTTACTTCCTAATACTTGCGCTTTGTTCCATACCGCGCTGCCCAGGCTGGTGGCTTTAGCCCATACCTTGCCGCCAAAATTCTTAGCCTTGTTGTAAAGGTTACTGGCCTTGTTCTTAGCAAAGTTCCAGGCATTTGTCCCAAGCCTCTTTGCAAAGTTCCAAGCCTGGCCCGCCACCCTCCTGGCGCCATTGATTGCTTTATTCCCAAGGCCACTGGCAAAGTTCCATGCTTTGGTTGCCCCGTTCTTTATGGCGTTGTAAGCTCGGGATGCCGTGTCTTTAGCAAAATTGCCGACTTTGCTGCCCCATTCCTTTGCACCATTCCATAACTTGCCGCCCCATTTTTTTGCGGCGTTCCAGGCCTTGCCACCCAATTCCCTGGCTTTATTCCAGCCTTTTTTCACCCAAGGAGCGACAAGGTTGTATGCCTTGCCAGCTAACCAGCCGACTGCTTTGCATAGGTTATCTACGGTGGCTTTGTTGGCGATATCCTTGGCGATATCGACAGCCTTGCCGCCCAGGTTTTTGGCAGTATTATAGGCTTTTCCGGCAAGACCTTTTACACTACCCCAGGCTTTGCTGCCCATACCTTTGACTTTCCCCCAGGCCCGGCCTGCTGTGTTCTTGACCTTGTTCCAGATGCCGCTCCCGAGGTTTTTTGCTTTATTCCACAGTTTCGTACCTACCCGTTTTGCACCATCCCATGCACTCTTGCCCAGATGCTTAGCCTTGTTCCATGCCTTGCTGCCCATGCTCTTGGCTGAGCCCCATGCTTTTTTGCCAAGTCCCCTGGCAACCTTATACGCCCTTGTACCCAGGTTCTTTACACTGCCCCAGGCTTTGCTGCCCATGCCTTTGACTCTGTTCCAGGCGCTTGATCCTGTTGTTGTGACTATGCTCCAGATGGATGCGCCCTTGCTTTTAACAGTGTTCCATGCCTTGCCACCCACACCCTTGACCTTGTTCCACGCAGCACTGCCGAGATTTTTCGCTGCGTTCCAGGCAGAGCTGCCAAGACTCTTGATCACACCGATCATTTTCCCTGCAAGCTTCTTTGCTGCTTTCAGGGGGTTCAGGTCACTCCAGCTGATGCGTTGCACGGAAAACCCGGCTCTGGAAAAACTTTGCGATCCTAAATTCGTTGTTTCCATAGCCCGATCCCGATCAGACAGTATTCGGACATAATTCTGCTGGATAGGATTACCTGCAGTATTTTCAGGGACTTTTGTTTCTTCCGAAACATTCGTCTGGGGCATACTCATCAGCTGCTCAGACACTTGATCGGCTTCCTGTTCATGGATATCCCCTGGATGACCGATCCTGAGTTTCGTCTTCAAAGCCCCGGATTTGATAAGTTTCCCCACTGCCTGGTTCCCGATGGTTCTTTGAAGGAACAGGATTTGTTCTGCAGGCGATCTAATGGATTGAGAGTGGTCTGTCTTCTGTTTTTTAGAAGCCACATTTTTCATTTTGGCTTGAGATGATTTGGGTTTTGTTCTTGTTGCTTTACCCATTGTTTATCCCGAACCTATATTTTCAACTGATCTGAATCAAAACCAATGAATGGCACATGGTGGATCTAACACACTGTAACCCAACTTTGAGAGTTAAAATTAATATGAGTGTTCTTAGTCATGTCTTTATGACAAAATATGCAAATAAAACTACGAACATATGAAATTTCGCCGAACAATAATATATGCTTTCCTGTTGGAACGGCCTTGGGACAATATTCATTTAACACTTCAATCAATGAATGACTCTAACCATTATTATGTGATTTTAATATCATTCAATATTCCTTTCATTTTTAGATGTTAATTTGATCTATCAAAATACAATAAACGTCTTCGGTATATTTAATTTTTCACGAAGTATTTAATATTTATGAACAACAATATTATTGTAATAAGGAAAAAAAGTCGGCCTTAAAAATACGCTACATGGGATAGAATTACAATGATATTTAAACCAAATTATAATAACATTTCCCATCCAACTGATAAAAATATTGAAAAATATGGGGCAATTTTGTCCCAAGTCCTGTTGGAACAATCCTTACCGTGCAAAAACAACATGAAAAACTTGGTTTCCAACATGTCTTTAGCAAATACAAAAAAAAATGTAGAGACCAAAACTCATTAATAACAGCTCTTATTTGCTACAAGCTTACTGACAATTTCAGTATCAGCAAATCAAGTGAATGGATTAATCGAGAAGAAGTCCTTGAATTATTTGAACTCAAAGGATTTCAAGAAAGAACCCTCTTCCGTGCTCTTGAAACCATTGGGGAAAATAAGGAATAAATTATTGCCGACATTCAAAACTGCTTATTCCAGAAATTTAATTTCAAGCATACCAACATCAATCTTGACTGGACAAGCTTGATTCTCTATGGAAATAAATCAGTTCTTGGAAAATACGGATACAACGGTGGTCACAGACCTGGCAAGAAGCAAATAACTGTTGGAATCAGTGAGCTCGCTGATCCTATCAATGTTCCTTTAGGAATTACAGTAAAAATAGGTAATGTACCAGACACGACACATATCAATTATACATACCTTCAGATTACCAGTAAGCTTGGAGAAGGTTCACGTATCACTTTCGATAAAGGCAGACACAGTAAGGTCAAAGTTCAACCGCGATTCTGTTGAATGACATGTGTCAATTCATGCGCCATAAGCTTCTGACTTTTCTGATTGTCAGGGGAATATTCCCCCGCATTAAAGACTACATCCTTTCCAATTGTAAATGCCCTTGCATTTACTCCCCGCGCTGCCTCCGACGCTTTTGCATCTTCATGCACCCGCACATCGCTGAAATCGTACCCTAAGCGCGGCTCAAAGAATGCTCGTTCCCCTTGTGATAGCGATCGCCCTCCTCCTTTCATGTACTGTATCTGATTTTCAATGACGGAATCAACTACTGGATTAGAAACCGAAACATTCTTTGCTTGAAGCTTTTTTTCCTCCTCCTCCTCTTCTGCTGGTTGCCTTTGTAGTTTCTCTTCTTCCTCTTCCTCTATCGGCTTTTTTTGAAGCTTTTCTTCCTCTTCCTCCTCTTTTGCTGGTTGCCTTTGTAGTTTCTTTTCTTCCTCTTCCTCCTCTTCTGCTGGTTGCCTTTGTAGTTTCTTTTCTTCCTCTTCCTCCTCTTCTATTGGCTGTCGCTTCAGTTCGTTTTCCTCAAACGTTGTGCTTGCCCTCTGGATGCGAGAATTATTTATTGATACTTTTTGCGGTGCTGGCATCCGCATCACAGCATCCGCCACTCTATCAGCCTCATGTTCATATACATCTCCGGGCTGCCCTATTCTTAGTTTAGCCTGTAGAGCCTTTGATTTTATCAATCTCGAAACAGCTTGGTTACCTATGGTTCTCTGAAGATGTAAAATACTATCAACAGAAGAGGCCTTCGATCCGGATCGATTAATCCTTCGCGTCTGTAAATCTGAATTGATTTTATTTGCCTCGGATCTCTTAGCAAATATACTATTCATTTCACCCATCATTTATCACCAACCCTATAACTATTCTTTTATAATTCTATATAAGTATATACCTTCCCGTTCCTCAATCTGCTCCATCGACTCCTCATTAATCACCATCTCCTCAAAATCTTTCCATACATTCCATCTCTTACTATCCCCACAGTCAAACCCCAGGCAGGGCACAAGCCGCTGCTCCCACACCGTACACATGTAACTCCTCCTGTCAAAATGCACGCAATAACCACCAGCACCGTGAGCTATCAGATAAGGCCTGTCGAACTCCCACCTGATGACAACCTCCTCCACACCCTATCTTGCAGGGCAAAAGGAAACTTACAGCATACTGCTTTGCATAAATGCCGCCTGCTGTGGCAGTCAACTTCAGCTTCATGCTCGAAAGTGTATTTGTTGCATTCTGGATCCTGGTACAAAAGCCCTATTTTGCTTTCAACGAATTTCCTCACAAGCCGCTCTGTAACCTGCTTCTTACGCTCATCCAGTTCTTCGATCGAAAGTATTTCTTTTTCGCTGAGCAGTTCGATGAGTGCGTAAAGGAATGAGGCTGCCTCCAAGGTTCTGGTGGTCTTGGCATTGATGTGGGTGTGAGTGTAGAGGAGGCCTCTGGTTATTTCCTGCCGGATTTTACTTAAGCTGATCTTGATATTGGTTTGATTTTCCGGATGAGTGGTTCATCTGTTAATATTAATCAATAATTACATCACTAGACTATCGACCAAACATAGCGTACCTTGACCATATTTGTATTCATTCCAGCAAACATTGTTTCAACATAAGCAACAAACATCGGTACATCAGATTCACCCTCGATTTGTTCTTCCGTATAGGTGAATATTTCTCCTTTGTAAACTACACTTGATGTTAATTCTTTGCCATCTTGAATTAATGCAAGCCATACTTCTCCTCCTTCAACATCGATTTCCACTGCAGTAAGTTCAATACCATCTGAAATCTTATACTGTTGACCAACATGAAGAACTATCTTATCATCAATTGTGATCGTTTTCAGCTTTTCGGGATTACCGTTCAAAGCAACATAATTTCCGACCATAGCATAGTAATAACCTCCGTGATATGTATCAAAAAGTTCACATTTTTTCGTACCATCTTCACATAATCCATTAGGCACGATCAAGTCCTCCTCCAGAGATACGAGATATTTGACATATTTAATATCATTAACGGTTAAATAAACATTTATTGTTTTAGTTCCACCATTTGAATCAATCACAATATTTCCCCTATGAATGCCATCATTCAAGTTTGCAGTACTGGCAGTAACAGTAACCGTTCCCGAAGATCCGGATGTTGGGCGTATGGTTATCCAGTTCGGTTTATTACCCACGTTCCAATTTAAGGTTCCCCCTCCATCATTTGATATCTTGAATGTCAGGGATTTTTTATCTCCCACAGATATGGTACCGAAGTTTAGTATATCAGGTTCTACAGACAATTTCGGCTTTAGATCTTCAACATTCACTGTAACGGGAATGGAAACTTGTCCACCATTTGAACCTATCACAATATTTCCCCTATGAATGCCATCATTCAAGTTTGCAGTACTGGCAGTAACAGTAACCGTTCCCGAAGATCCGGATGTTGGGCGTATGGTTATCCAGTTCGGTTTATTACCCACGTTCCAATTTAAGGTTCCCCCTCCATCATTTGATATCTTGAATGTCAGGGATTTTTTATCTCCCACAGATATGGTACCGAAGTTTAGTATATCAGGTTCTACAGACAATTTCGGCTTTAGATCTTCAACATTCACTGTAACGGGAATGGAAACTTGTCCACCATTTGAACCTATCACAATATTTCCCCTATGAATGCCATCATTCAAGTTTGCAGTACTGGCAGTAACAGTAACCGTTCCCGAAGATCCGGATGTTGGGCGTATGGTTATCCAGTTCGGTTTATTACCCACGTTCCAATTTAAGGTTCCCCCTCCATCATTTGATATCTTGAATGTCAGGGATTTTTTATCTCCCACAGATATGGTACCGAAGTTTAGTATATCAGGATCTACAGACAATTTTGGCTGTAGATATTCAACATTCACTGTAACAGTTTTAAAATTTGATAATCCAGCTTCATTCGTGGCTTCGAGTATGTAGTTGGTATTTATATCCGGATCAACATTTCTTTCATCAGCTGAATTCACTCTTCCTATTCCATCGATAGTTACGCTTGTAGCACCAGAAACGTTCCAGCGCAATGTAGATCCCTCTCCAACAGAAATGTTATTAGGATCTGCAATAAAAGAATGAATTATTGGCAATTCGATAGGTTCGTCTCCGACATTTAATATAACAGTTTTAACATTCTTTCCAAGTTCATTTGTAGCTCTAAGGATGTAAATATTAGTTTCATATGGATATACATCTATTTCTCCAATTGGATCCACATTTCCTATTCCATCGATAGTTACATTTGTGGCACCAGAAACGTCCCAATGTAATGTAGATCCCTCTCCAGCAGAAATGGTTTCAGGATCTGCAGTAAAGGAATTAATTATTAGTTCCTTTTCTATATACAAGGATATATTCCCTGTCTTATTTCCTCCATTTGATGTCACTGTAATGCTGTCAGTATAGCTGCCAGGTTGAAGGCCATTACTATTAATACTAACAGTTACCGTATGCGCTTCGGTTCCGATTGTAGGGTTCACAGTTATCCAATCCGCATTAGTACTAACATTCCATTCTAGTTTTTTATTGAATATCAAGTAGAACTTGTTATTTTCATTCCATATTGAGAAAGTCTGAGGTTCAGTATCAGGTTTAAAGTCAAAGTTTAAAGGATCCGGATCAATTGCCAATTTTGATGGACCACCTGGTATTGCAATTATAAATATTGCTAAAACGGACAATGCTATTAGCACAGCCGCAACCTTTATCGGAGGTATAGGAATAGTTGGATCTAAATTAATGCATTTTAGATATTCTATCAACTTAAGTTTCCCGCTTTTGACCTTAAATCCTTCTTTACTCACTTCATATCCTATGGTCTGATTTAAGAATTGCTGGCCAGCAGTAAAAGAATACGAACCGTCTTTATCAGAAGTCAGCTTTATAGTTTTACCACCTATTCTAAAACTGATACTGGCATCAGCCAGTGGACGATCTGCTTTATCACATATCTTACCTTTTATCTCAATTTCAAATTCGTCTATCAGAATATCTGACTTTATCTCAGGGCTATCGATCTCATATGAAATATTCTTCTTTATGTAACCTTCTTTCTGGATGACATAATCCAAAGTCTGCCCTGTATAATCTTCCTCAGTCGTGTATTCATATTCACCCTGCTCATTGGAAGAAATTGAAGCTATTTGCTTACCTTCGATACTAAGTTTGATACTTGCATCCTTAACAGGATCACGATTCTTTGAATTTCGAATAGTGCCAAATATCTTAGTTTTTTCTTTTGTTCCTTTTTCAAGCTCATTTAAAAGAATATCTGACTTAATTTCAGCTTTATCAATCTCGTAAGATATGTTCTTTGTTTCAAAACCTTCTTTTTGAATGACGAAATCTAATGTCTGCTCCAGATAATCTTCTTCTGTTGCATATTCATATTCACCCTGCCCATTAGTAGTAATAGAAGCTATCTGCATACCTTCGATACTAAGCCTGATGTTTGCTTCTACAACAGGGTTTCTATTCTGTGAATCACGAATTGTACCAAATATTCTAATAATATCACCCTCTGTTCAATGACTATTCTTCAACTCTATTATTATTTGATTTCTGATAAGTATAAATTTTCTCATTGCTATCATCTATCTGCTTAATCATCCCATCATTGACGCCCATCTCTACAAAATCCTCCCACACCTTCCATTTTTCATTATCCTCACAGTCAAATCCCCGGCAGGGTACAGGCCGCTACTCCCATACCATACACCTGTAGTTCTCCCTATCCAGATGAACATAGTAACCATCATCGTCGTGAGCGATCAGATAAGGCCTGCCGAACTCCCACCTGATGACACCCTCCTCCACATCCTGCCTTGATGAGGGCAAAAGGAAACTTACAGCATATTGCTTTGCATGGATGCCGCCTGCTCTGGCATTCAACCTCAGCTTCATGCTCGAAAGTGTATTTGTTGCATTCTGGATCCTGGTACAAAAGCCCTATTTTGCTTTCAACGAATTTCCTTACAAGCCGCTCTGTAACCTGCTTTTTACAC
>Ga0255373_1095_pt1 | contig 18481 bp, 11 predicted proteins | sample ANMaggSeSYBR01E5_FD_182093 | JGI IMG/M metagenome (GOLD analysis project Ga0255373, IMG submission 182093) | Sediment cell enrichment communities from methane seep in Santa Monica Basin, California, United Staets - ANME aggregate JGI... | ecosystem: Environmental > Aquatic > Marine > Cold seeps >... | reverse complement strand
TTACGACTTCCGGACGCATAACACCGGCCCTTATTTGTGTGGCGCCGTTCACACTTGCAAGCATTCCCTCGCGCGTACGAAGAAGATTGAATGTACCATGAGCCATTGTCATTCTTCCGAACCCCTCGGTGAGAATAAGCGTTATCCCCTTCTTCTCATGGCCGGTAATAGCCACTCCAAGGTCGTAGCCGAGAAACTCCTTCAGATCCTTATCATCAAAGCCACCTACTATGACGGCTTTTACACCGGTTTTGATAGCCTTGTTCAGAGTTTTGTAGGATACGAATGAACCGCCAAGCAGTACTTTCCCCCTGCACGATTCATCGATAAGTTCTTCTGCAAGTTCTTCGTCAGGCCCGTCGGTTATAACCTTGAGCTCTCCCCTGGTTTCACCGCCGATTCCGAAAATACCCTGAACATAGGTTGCGTTAGATTCAACAATTACACCTTCGTTCTCAAGTATTTCGGTAACGGTGCCCTTGAGATAGGCGTCTATCTCCACCGGAATAGGAGGTTCACGGAGAACGGCCTGGCCGGTTATCTTGTTGTAACTTTCAAAAACACCGTGAATAGGTGATCTTACTGTATTCTTGAAAAGGCCGAAGAAACCCTTTGTCTCTCCGAGAGGCTGGTTTTCATCGATTTCTTCGCCTTCTTTCACGAACAGCAGCTCGGGAATATCCCCCGGCGGCAGACCCATAACGTTTGCTATATTAAGCATCTTCACATTACCTGGAAGCTCGGTTTTTGCGACAATGGTCTCGGCAATAACCGGGTCGCCTGCTTCAACAAGTGTTTTTCCGGCAAGAGGAAGTCTTCTTTCTTTGAACACAACCGTATTTGCCGCTACCCTTAGCCCTGGTGTGTATGCAAATGCCATTATTCGCCTCCCTCCAGGTTGATGAATCCCTCAGGATAGATATCCAGCGCTTTTGACCATTCCTGCAGTTTCTCTATCCGCCTGGAATCATCTTCCGGAAGAATAAAGGGTCTTCTTCCCCTTCCGTCAAAGACAATGCCTACAACACCGCCTTCAAGATCTCCCTGCCATTCGATACCCGGACCGTTTCCGACATCAAGATTCTTCGCGGGTTTGATGAGTGCGGTAACCTTTTCCCCTACACCCATGGGCTCCACATGCATTTTACCTTTTTCTATGTTGATATTCATGGTAGAACCATCCTGTTTTGTGATACTGACTTCCGCCAGAACATCAACCTTTTTGTTCTCTCCGGCAGGTGCTACGCATGTACCCAGACGAATGAGGCAGTCCTTATCGAACACCTCCGTCGCCGCTTCGGGAAGAACTTCCGAAAGCACACCAAGCTGAGGCATCATGAAGATGGAATCCACCGCAAGCATCGTAACACCTTCCGGGAGGAAGGCATCGATGACCATCAGAGCGGCCTGGCTTCTCCTGGGTGCGTGAGACAGAACCCCCCCCGACCCTATGAGAAGGCTAAGAGTCATCATATTAACAAGGGTGGCGCCTGTCTGTGTCTGATCAAAAGCATCGCCTATGGTTCTCTCCTGGGCAACTCCCTTGAGACCTGTGGCCAGATCCTTATGCTGAACGAGGGCAAGCCTGAGAGCTTCCCTGGCTATTGCCTGCTCAACAATAAGTTCCTTGAGTAACTGAGGAATCGTTGTGGGGCGTATCATCTTGTTTCTTATTCTGTTCCTGAGGTCGGCCTCATCCATATGGAATGGAACCCACCGCATAACGTTGTCAAATCCGGCACTGGCCAGAACGTTGGATACACTGTAACTCATTCCAAGGTTTGCGGATACGGTTCTGTTAAATACGGTTTCCTCACCACTTTTAAAGACACTGAACACATCTGTGGTGGCTCCGCCTATATCCACACCCATCACCTCGATATCTTCGTTCTTCGCGACGATCTCTATAAGTTTTCCAACAGCTCCGGGCGTGGGCATGATGGGAACCTGTTTCCAACTGCCATCTACATAGTGACCCGCCCAGCTCATGAGCCTGGGATAACCGGGAGCCTGAGCCATTACGTGTTCCATGAAAAGCTCATGAATAATATCCCTGGCCGGGGTCAGGTTCTCTCTCTCAAGCACAGGTCTGAGATTATCTACTATCTTCAGCTCAACCTGTTCTCCCAATTCGTCGCTTACAGCACCCCTGGCGTCTTTATTACCGGCAAAGATAACCGGAAGCTTGTACCCTACGCCGAACCTCGGCTTAGGATCTGCGGCCTTCACGATTTCCGCAAGCTCGACGACATGATCAATGGTTCCGCCGTCTATTCCGCCGGAAAGAAGTATCATGTCCGGCCTGAGCCTTCTTATGTCAGCTACTTTCTCGTGTGGAAGACGTCCATCGTTGGAAGCTACAATATCCATGACGATGGCACCGGCACCGAGTGCTGCCCTCTGAGCGCTTTCACCTGTCATGGATTTAACCACTCCCGCAACGGTCATCTGTAGACCGCCTCCGGCAGAGGAAGTTGACATGTAAATGTCCACTCCATCGGCACTGTCCGGAGAGACCTGAACACCATCTTCACCTTCTTTGAGAAACTTGCGTCCCTCCAGATCTTCGATTTCCCCTACGGCATTAAGTACCCCTTTTGTCACATCCTCGGCGGGAGCCTCGACTGTTGTCGGCGCTTCTCCCCTTCGAATGAGACGGTATTCGCCATCCTTCTTCTCAATAAGAATGGCCTTCGTGGTGGTACTGCCACAGTCAGTCGCCATTATTCTGGTTATTTCTTTACCGGCCACCGCCTTTTACCTCCTTGTTTTTCAGTAATCGCTTTTCCGTCTGAACCTGCTCCAGAAGGATTTCTTATTCTTCTTCTCCTCCTGTCGAGTTTCCTTCAGCTCCCTGCGGCGCCGGACTTCAAGAGCGTTCTCCTCTTCTATTGCAATTGTAAGCTTTTCTACGTTTTCCCTGTCTTCTATCATACGTACGAATTTGTAGTAATTACCAGTCCGTACAACAAGAGATACAACCGGATTTGCGAATATCAGTAGCTGATTCCCCAGAAACGAAAGGGGTTTAACGGATTCCAGAAATATTATCGCTGGAACGGTCAGCTGTCGCTGGACGATTTCCTTCGCAATTTTTTCCATGAACTCAGAGAAGTCCTCTTCATTATCATTATAAATTAGATCCTGACTACTCTGCGGTATGTGCTCTGATGTATTCAAGTACTTCCTCTCTGTTTCCTGAAAACTGTACCGACAACCCCCTGAATTTCGCCAGCCTTGTAGGCTGGGGAAAGGGACTGAGCAGAACGCCGTACTTATCAGGCACGATGCTCTTTACCTGACTCCATTTTTTCCTCTCTGTACCGAAGAGTGACTTCTTTCTTATTTCTTCGCTGTCCATACTGAATTTAATAGGAAGGAAATACGTCCATCCCGAAAGAAACAGGACAGCAACTCCTAAAATTCCCCACCAGGGATTATTATCCATGGCCAATGTGGCCAGAACTCCTGACAGCAGAATGATAGAAACGTACGCTGCTGTCGCTCCGGGACGCTCTTTCGCCGGATGGGAAACCCATTCCAGTGTACGATCCGAAGTCTCGGTTTTTCCCTCTATTGATTATCTCCTTTTTCATCAGGTTCCACAAGGCACAGTTCTTTGACAGCCTTAACCTCATCAAGCCTCAGTACAGGCGTATTGATTGGAGCATCCGTTACAAGGTACGGTTTTTCGGTGGCTTCACCCGCGATGGAGATCATGGCTTCAGCGAAGGCATCGAGGTCTTCAAGACTCTCCGTCTCGGTGGGCTCTATCATCATCGCTTCATGTACGATCTGCGGGAAGTAGATCGTTGGCGCATGGAAACCGTAATCCAGAAGCCTCTTGGCAATATCAAGTGTTTTAACTCCCTGTTCAGCCTGTCTGTCTCCCGATAGAACGAATTCGTGCATGCACGGGCCGTTGTCGAAGGGATTATCGAAATACTCTCCAAGTTTTGCCTTCAGGTAGTTGGCATTTATAAGAGCGTTCTCGCTGACTTCACGAAGCCCTTCAGCGCCAAGAGTTCTTATGTAGGCGTAAGCCTTGTAAAGAACCCCTGTGTTGCCGTGGAAAGCCATCAGTTTCCCGAGGGAATCCTGCCTCTTCATAAGAGAGTAATTTCCCTTTTCGTCAAGTATGACAACGGGATCCGGAAGAAATCTTGCGAGTTCTCTGGTGCATGGTACAGGACCTGATCCGGGCCCTCCGCCTCCGTGAGGTGTGGCAAATGTTTTATGAAGGTTCAGGTGGCATACATCAAAACCCATTTCGCCCGGTTTCGCTATTCCGAGCATGGCGTTCATATTCGCGCCGTCCATGTAGTTCAATCCTCCGGCTTCATGGACTATTGAGGTCAATTCCTCGATATGGGATTCAAAGAGACCAAGTGTATTCGGGTTTGTAAGCATGAAGGCTGCCGTGTTGGGGCCGACTTTCCGTCTTAGGTCCTCAGGATCCACCAGGCCGTATTCGTTGGATTCAACGCCCACCACAACACAATCGGCAAGCGTGGATGTCGCGGGGTTGGTTCCATGGGCGGAGTCCGGCATCAGAACTTCGTTCCGGTACGCCTCTCCCCTGCTCTCATGGTAACTCTTAATGAGCATGATACCACAGAATTCTCCCTGCGCTCCGGCTGCGGGTTGCAGTGACACGCCTTCGAAACCCGTTATTTCGCAGAAGAACTCCCCGAGTCTGTACATCAGTTCCAGGGAACCCGCGGCAAGTTCATCGGGACACATCGGGTGAATTCCCGAGAGACCCTTTATTCTTGCCAGGTCTTCGTACTGTTTAGGGTTGTATTTCATTGTGCAGGAACCCAGGGGATACATGCCTTTGTCAACATGATGGTTCATGGTACTTAGATTAACATAATGCCTTAGAATCTGTCCTTCGGTTGCTTCGGGTAAACCAACATGTCCATCTCCCTCGCGGGAAAGCTCGTTCGGAATACTCGATTCAGCGGGAACATCAAGTTCGGGCAGTGATGCTCCAATTCTGCCGGGACTGCTCATCTGGAAGATGGTTTTCATGCTGAACCTCCACTGCAGATCTCCGTTGCTATCTTTACGTACCTGTCGATTTCATGCCTGGTTCGTTTCTCTGTAACTGTGATAAGCATCGCGCCCTCCCCGAGCTCGACGATAGGCATCCCGGCCAATATGCCCTGTTCGATCATCCTGTCGCTGAGTCCAATTGAAGATACGGGGAAAGAGATAATAAATTCCCTGAAGAACGGTGTTTTCTCGAAGACCCGCGAAGTACCGGGGATTTCAAGGAGCTTCTTTTCCAGGTAATGACTTTTGTGATAGCACTGGCTGGAAACTTCCCGGAATCCCTTCTCTCCCATCAGTGAAAGGTAGACCACATTCGCGAGAGCCATGAGTGCCTGATTAGAACAGATGTTGCTTGTAGCCTTATCTCTTCTGATGTGTTGCTCACGGGTTTGGAGGGTAAGGACATAACCGATCTGTCCCGCCCGGTCTTCGGTTCTGCCTATGATTCTTCCGGGCATTTTTCTTGCCAGTTTCGTTCGCGAAGCCATAAAACCGGCATAGGGGCCTCCGTATGACATGGCAATTCCCATGCTCTGCCCCTCTCCAACTACTATATCGGCTCCCGCGTCTCCGGGTGACCGGAGTAGCGGCAGTGCTACAGGATCCGCGGCGACTATTAAAAGACCTTTATGCTCATGAACCAACTCCGCAAAGGGCTGCAGGTCTTCAATCAGCCCAAAATAATTCGGGTACGGTATAAGAATAGCCGCGGTGCCACCTTCGATAAGCTTACGTGCAATGGCAATATCGAGAGTTCCGTCCTCAAGGAAAGGAATTTCGTTTATCTCGAAATCATTCCTTTTCAGATATGTCCTTATGACATCAAGCCATCGAGGATTAAGCGAACCCGCGACTAGAATTCTCTGCTTTCTTGTAATTCGCATTGCCATGAGACAGGCCTCGGCGGCAGCGGATGCTCCATCGTACATGCAGGCGTTAGCCATTTCCATTCCAGTAAGCCTTGCTATCATGGTCTGGTATTCGAATATCGCCTGGAGGGTGCCCTGGCTTACTTCGGCCTGATAGGGCGTGTAGGCAGTATAGAATTCACTTCTGAGAAGGATATGGTCTATGGCAGCTGGAATGAAATGGTCGTAAGCTCCCGCGCCCATGAAACATACCAATTCGGCTCCAATATTCCTCTTGGCCAGTTCCTCAAATTCTCTGGTCAGTTCAAGCTCGGACAGTGGTTCTGGAAGGTGCAATTTTTCTGTCAGCCTGAATTTTCCTGGCACCGGTTCAAGCAATTCCTCGAATGTTTCCACGCCGATCTCGCGGAGCATTTTTTCCCTGTGCTCTCTCCGGTTCGGTATGAATCTGCTCATCGATTACTCACCGATGAATTCGGTGTACTCTTCAGCGCTTTTAAGGCCGTTATATCCCGATGGATCATCGGTTTTAATTACAACAAGCCAGCCCCGTCCGAAAGGATCTTCGTTGATAAGGGCGGGTTCATCTTCAAGATCTTCGTTGATCCTTACAATTTTGCAGTCGAAGGGAGCGTAGAAATCCTCAGCGGTCTTTACCGCTTCAAGAGAACCCAGAATGTCTCCGGAACTGAAATCCTGTACACCGGGGCATTCAACCATTACAACCTCACCCATCTGTTCCTGGGCGTAGAAAGTAAGGCCCATCATATATTCGCCGTTTCCAAGATCCTTAACCCATTCATGTGTTTCAGTATAACGGAGTTTTTCGGGGATTTTAGACATTTCTTCCTCCTTGCATTACTTTCTGCTGCCGTTTTTGTAGAAAGGCAGTTTGACAGTTTTTACCGGAATTCTTTTTCCTCTTACCTCAGCCTCAAGCTCGGTTCCCTTCTTATGGAATCCCTTTTCAACAAACGCCAGACATACTCCGTGTCCCAGAGCCGGCGCCAGTGAACCGCTTGTGACTATTCCAACTTTTCTGTTGCCTTCATAGAGTTCGGCACCGTGCCTGGGGAATCCTTTTCCAAGAACCTCAAGCCCTACGATATACCTGGCAGGCTTTTCCTGTTTCTGCCGTGCCATCACTTCGCGGCCTATGAACTCCTTATCGGTTTTCAGTTTCACAACCCATCCAAGTTTGGCTTCAATAGGAGTGGTTGTATGGTCCATATCGTTTCCATAAAGCAGGTATCCCACTTCAAGCCTTAAAGTATCTCTGGCGCCCAGTCCGATGGGCTTTATTCCGAACTCTTCTCCGGCTTCCATTACCGCGTCCCACACTTCTTCCGCGTCTTCAAACCTGGTGTATATCTCGAACCCGTCCTCACCGGTGTATCCGGTTCTCGCTATCAAAGCCTGCTTCCCGGCAAAAAGACCAACCGTGTGTGCGTAATACTCTATATCCTGAAGTTTTTCATCGGTTAGCTTTTGCGCAACCTTTTCGGCGTCGGGACCCTGTATCGCAATAAGAGCTGTTTCATCGCTCTCGTTTGTCAGATCGATACTGTAGCCGTCAGTATGATTGTTCACCCATGCCCAGTCCTTCTCGATGTTGGACGCGTTGACGATCATCAGATATTCATCTTCTGACATTTTGTACACGATAAGGTCATCAACAATACCGCCATCAGGGTAGCACATTGTTGAATAATAGGCCTTTCCCGGCTCTACTGCGGAATCGTTGGTCAGAAGGTAATCCAGAAACCTGGAAGCGTCTTTACCCTTCACTCTGAATTCGCCCATATGTGAAAGGTCAAAAATACCTACACCATTTCGAACAGCATTATGTTCTTCCTTTACCGTGGTATACTTGATAGGCATGATATAACCGGCGAAGGGTTCCATCTTGCCACCAAGGTTTACATGTTTGTCGTACAGGGCTGTTTTTTTATCCATACTGTTTCTCCTACATTAACTTGTACCTTTGAAAATATCGCGAAATATACGAGTTCGAATTTACCTAAACGAAAGACAAAATGCAATGCTGACCGAACAGGCAATTCCAGCGGAAAAGGTCTTTTGATGAATGTTAATATTTCATCCCGGCTGATCAGAAAACTCCGCAGGGAAGCGGGCAACTCGAACGAATCGGATTTTCTTGAAGTGCTTCTTGCTGAAGCTGTGGCAAGAAGATGGTTCCTGCAGAAAGAGATCCCCTGCTGGAGAACACCACAGCGGCCTTCAGATGATGGCAGGTACAGCCTTCTTTTCTCTAGCGGAAGAAGAGCAATTGTGACACCAGTTGGCAGAAGACGAATCTCATTCGATATCATGGCAAAAGCGAAGTGTGATTATCTGCTGACAGTTGAAATGGAAAATGATTCTTCCGGATATATACAGGGTTTTTTCAACCTGTTCGATATCCGCAAACCCGGAAACATCGAATGGAGGCCTGATCTGGGAGTTCTGCAAACCAGATCGATGGATGACTTCCCCGAACTCAATGAAAAGCCCGACCATTTCCGCCTCAATTACATACTGAACAGCCTCAGACTCCTGATAATGAACGACAAAAAAGTACCACCTCCGCTTAAACCCCGCCCCCCTTCCGGGAGGCGGGGTTCTTAACGACTCTACTAATTAATTTCTCCTCACAACAAAACTCCCGGTGCTTACATCGGAACCGATGCTGCACTGAAGAAGGTATACCCCGTTGGGAACAGCTGTTCCATTACCGGTATAACCGTCCCAGTGAAGTACACTTCCCGATTCAGCATGACCGCTCCAGATCATGCGGCCGGAAACATCGTAGATCTTAACCGAAGCTTCTTCGGAGTATTCAACAACTGGAATGGCGAACATCCAGCCTTCGTCTTCAGCACTGCGTGTAATCTCAACAGCTGAAACTCCTGAATCAATTCCCCTGCTTCCGTAAACACTGACCTCTGAAAGACCCGAAGCTCCGCATACTCTTACGTAACGGACATCATCTGTACCGCTGTGTGATTCTGCGACGAACGTATAGAACTCCCTGTCAGAACCGGCTACTTCTATCAACAGAGAAGGTTCAACTGCAAGAGCAGTCTCAACATTCAGAATGAATTCATTTGTAAGCAAACCTATTCCGGGAGAAGTATCTGATATTCTCTCAGAAATAACTGACGTTACGGTACATTCCTCTCCGAGATCGATGACAACAGCGTCAGCTCCGGAAGATGGCGTGTAACGTACTTCAATAGAACCATCGGTCAGACATTCAGGATTGCCCTCCGAAAGAACTGCATCAAATATTACGGTTGGAACCGTTTCAGCTGATCTTTCACTTACTACTGATGTTCTTTCAGTATCGGAAGATTCGTCCATCTCGATAACCTGTGCTCTGTCCGGAATCCTTACTGTCATTGTTGAAGCTCTCTCGATTGAAAACTCTTCAACAACCGAACAGCCAAGTGAAATAACGTCAGTAGGAGAGGTCGGGAACTTGATGTAATTGTATTCCGACTCGTTGGTGCCGTCTGATGCAAAAACCGCATACACTACAAGAGGCATGTATGTGCTGAAATAGTCAACATATGAACCAACTCCTGCATACACCCTTCCAATAGTATGGAAAGGTGCCCTGGGGAAAACCCTCTTTATCTCATACCAGATCACATCCGTGGGCTCCTGGGGGCTTCCGGAGAAAGGATCGTTCACCGAAAGATCCCACTCAAGCTCAACCTCGCAGCTGCCGCCGTTGTACGTTATATCACCGGTGAGATTGGTGGGCGGCTCAGGTATGGTATTGTCTGCGATAAAACACCCGGTATGCCGGCTGTCATGCTGGAACTGCGGCCAGGGAAGATATGTGTATGCTGAGTTTTCGGCCATTTCGTAGCAATGGAAAACACAGTTGTTCAGTTCTCCGAAGAGGATCTCAAGCCTGCCGTCACCGTCAATATCTCCCAATCCAGGCTGTCCCGAGAGGGAATTGATGGTGGACACGGTAACAGGAAAACCATCTGTTGAACTGCCGTCATGGTTGATCACATGCAGTCTGCCGTCTTTTCCTGCGATTACCAGTTCAAGCATTCCATCTGAATCAACATCACCTATGCTCACTCCATCATCGGTCCAGGAGTTCAGATTCACCGGGAAACCGGGGAGATCGTTTCCAGTGGGGCCGTCCCAGCAGTAGAGTATTCCCCAGGAGCTGGAGACTACAATGTCGTTATCCCCGTCTCCGTCTATGTCTGCTATCGAAGCTCCGGCATAAATGTTTCCGTCAACCGCTATGCTGTACTGCATGCTTCCATCTGATCCGTTGAATACCTTGATCAAGTTGCTGCCGTAAGCGTCACCTACAACAACTTCCAGAGCATCATCTGCGTCAAGGTTGCCCGTTGCCACTGCTCCGTGAATGAGTGTGCCACCCGTGCTGATACTCCACTCCTCCGTGCCGGTGGCAGCGTTCAGGCAGTACAGAGTTCCATAGCTGTCAGGCAGATACTGTGTATAGTCTGTAACAACCAGGATTTCAAGATCATCATCACCATCCACATCGCATATGGACGGAGTGGCGGAAACCGATTCATCTTCGCCCCAGGTTGTATACCAGAAATAGCTGCCGTCATTCTCCCTGGCGAGGAAGGTTACGACATTAACTACATTTTGTACTACCTGTCGGCCAAGAACATATTCATTGACACCATCCCCGTTGAAATCACCAGCCAGGGGAGAACATAAAGCGTTCCATCTGAACATGTATGAAAGGATACCTGACCAGGGGCTTATGGCTGAACCTGTTGATGTAAGTCCGTTACACCCGTATGGGTGAACCGCGAGTATTTCAGGAACAGACGATGAAACTCCTGTAAGGTTGACTACCGCCGGAGATGCTTGAACTTCCGGATTGCCGGAACTCCAGCCTCCGCTAACCGGCCATCCCGGCATCGAGCTGCCGTCGTCGTCCAGAACATCAATCCAACCATCCGTGCTTTGAATCACCACATCAAGATCTCCGTCACCATCAAGATCGGCAAGTGCCGGTGAGCCGTTTACATAATCATGAACAGGTACTGTCCATTCGAGTTCAGTTTCGAAATTCAGGCTAAGCTTATGGTGAGTGTCATAGGATGGACCAGGTACCGTTCCGACACCTTCAGGATCCATAAGATCATTTCCATCGGTATCGGAAGCACCAACGGACAGGATGTATGACCCATCGCCTTCCTCAATCGGTAAAGTAACCTCTCCCGTCCAGGTGTCATTGGGAACAACTGAACTGCGCCACTCACCATCGCCCACAGAAAGAGGACCGAGAATTGCAGAGAGTGAGCTTGTGTTCATCTCTTCCGTGAAGATTAAAATCACCTGAAGCTCCGCTCCTGCAGGAGCTGGGTCATCAACAGAAACATCCAGATCCGCAGAAAGACCGTCAGGCACCCATTCAGCGTGGTAATAAGTCTGATCGGTTTCGAGATCAAGTATGAATACTTCACGGAGAGCAGGGCTGAAGTTGTGAAGCTCGCAGTTGATGCTCTGAGGAAACTCAACTGCTGGATCGCCATGTGAAAAGCAGGTTACATCCAGCCTGTATGGACCATCTTTGTAGGCTGCAAGGACGGGGTTCACAGTATCGTCGTTGAACTGATAGTCTGCATTGGTGTCCCAGCAGCTTTCCTCGATGTTGTCGATGCCAAGGTTATCCCAGCCCTGCATATCGCCGCAGTTGGTGAGGCAGACGATCAGACCCTCATGGCTTAAACTATCGGGAATATATGAGCACATATCATCCAGGTCATGGCGGAAGTAAAGCTGCCAGACTTTTTCATTTTGCCCTTGACTAGAAAGCAGACAGTCAAAGTTGACAACAAAATTAGTTTCAAGTGTATCATCTTCTGAAGTAGTCTCACGAATCATGTCCCATTTGATACGCTCAGGAGCAAGATCATTCCTGCCGCAGGCAGGAGTAGTAGACTGACCTTCGCCTTGAAGACCAAATCCGAAAAAGACATCAACGTTATCTGAAAGATCGTTTTCGTCCAGCATGATGCCAGGAACATCATCTGGATCAATGGGCCACAAACAGGTAAGCGTATCAGCCAGGAAGAAGTATTCAAAAGAAGGTGTATAGCCTTTAGGATTGAATGTCCAGGTAAACCCTGAACCTTGTATTGGTGAAGGCGTAAGATAATCCAAAGGATTCACATAGCAAGTATTATCATGATCCCATGTTGTCCACTTGAAGTGAGTGTGTATTGTCTGGACATAGGGATTCATTGTCGTTATGAGATCCCCCTTAGATATAGGATCCCAGAGATTCCAATAGTGTGGAGGAACCCGAGGATCCGATAAATGACCGTATGACCAGCCGAACTCCTCATGGTTTAGGGAATCAGTTCCTTCTGTAGTAACAACAACCCATTGCCATGGTAGAGTATCCGGTTGGAATGGTGTCCCGTACCAATGGGATATGACAGCGTCATCAATTACGCATCGTACATCATAGCAGGGTGGTGATTCTGTATGAGAATCAAAATCGACCCCGGCGTGAAACATCCCTAGAGACCAATCGTTCTGCGGATCACCGTAACTGTTCATGAGGGTTTTTGTAGAATCCATCTGATTTTCTGAACTGCCTACAGGCCAAGGGATCGGAGTTGGATTATTGGCATTTACGATTGTTGGAGCAGCGAGAATCAGGAAGCTGAGTATTACCTCACAATATGTATTAGGTACTGTCATTTAGATCACCTGCCTTCAATACACATAGCAATGAGAGGAAGGTTGTAGACTTCCTCATAGCCAAAAGCAGATGGATACCCATGACATGCATCCTGAGGATTAACGATCAGGTAATTACCATTTGGTGAGACATCTGTCTGAATAGGGAAGAATTGAATTTCTGCAGTAACGCGATTGGAATAGATAACCTGATCTTCAAGATATACAACCAATTCCCAATAGAAATCAGGTCGATTCCCTCGCATTGTGGTCAGTGAAGTGCATATATGATCGTTAGAACTGCACAAGACCGTCGATGGTTGTTCTTCGGAATCCCTGCGGCCAGTTTCATTGTAAAGCATAACGTTGCGGCTGCTTATATCCATGGTTCTACCCGTCGTAGCTCCTCCGAGATTGAGAATACTTCTATCAGGTGAAAAACTGTAATAATTTGTGATTTGCTCACGGATTCCAATTGGTTTTACCAATACTTCGGATTTACCGTTAATACAATCAATCAAACATGTATTCGCACCACGTGCTGTATGACAGAGATACTCTCCTTCAGATGAAATAGCAGGTCTCCAGCACCATTCAAGTTGGACTTCAGGGAATATTGTTCTCAAATGATTAGCGTCCCGGTCGAAGATGTATACAGGTCCTGTTGGGTTTCCCTGATCTGAAGTTGAAGATTCACTTTGGTGTACACAGCTAAATGCCACGATTGAGCCATCCTGAGATACTATGGCACTGTACATGCCTATTACATCCAAAGGCACTTCAAAGAATGTGCCATCTGAGTACATGAAGCATGCATAGGGTTGTTCGTTTGGATACTCGGGAGAATTACCTCCAGTTGAGATTACACTTATCTCTCCGTCACGTGACATCACAATCATTGGTACTGGCAATGCCAGATCCCCAACCTTACGCCCAAAAGTATTGAAAATGTAACCGATATCCCACCAGGCTGCTGCTACTGGTCTCTCCGCCCCTTCAGGAACATTCCATCCAGCTGGATCAACAATCATATGTTCTCTCCAATAGTACTCTCCGGGAAAGATGCAATCAGCAGAAATGTGGACAGGATTATTCTCAGTATCGTAGAAAACATGAAGGTTCTGAGAAATGGCCGCCCTGACTCGCCTGTCAAGCCAGTACCTGTCTTCCCAGGGAATACTTTCATCCTTGAGTGTCTCCTCAAGCCAGGCAAAAGGATAACCATCCATCAGTGAAGCTTCAAGCTCTTCTATTGTTTCCGCTCTGAAAAGCTCAATAACTTCAAACTCATCGTAATCTGTAAGTGGTATCACTGGAATGGTTGATTCAGGAATGTATTCACTCTCCCAGACCTGCTGCCTGAGGGATTGTACAACATCAAACAGATCGGAAGCACTCAAGGAAGATGCCAGAAGGCATATAACTATTACAATAAACATTCTCATTTTTAACCTCTGTCTAGTAAATTCTTCTGATTGATAAGTTATCCATCACAATATAGAGGGGGAGGGCGAATACGAGGACATGGTAAGGCTACCCCCCCCCCCAGCTAAATAAACAGTATCTGGATTGAATTGATCTAAATTGCTTTGATGCGATTGTGCTATATCAGACAGGTTGAAGTGATTTGAACTGTCCACAGATATTGAAGCTATTGTTTCAGCCTCTCCATCCCTCCTTGTTCCTTACCCCTCGTTTTCGATTATGCTTATTGTACATCCATAGCGTCAATGGTTCTGGAAACTAATCATTAATCGAAGTAAGATACGGAAAATATGATTGAAAAAACAATTGAAGAGGGTATTTACCAGCTTATGATAACAGGAGACAGGAAAGTACTCTGAAACCCCGCCTCCCTTTAAGAAGGCGGGGCTTTTAACGACACCACACTCAAAGCGCTGTTTTACGTTCAATGAGAAAACGGTCAACTTGAATGCGTGTTTATAACTCTCCTCTAATTCCTCCTCACAACAAAACTCCCGGTGCTGACTTCGGAACCGATGCCGCACTGAAGAAGGTATACCCCGTTAGGAACTGGTGTTCTATCATCCGTGTAACCATCCCAGTGAAGTACACTTCCCGATTCAGCATGACCGCTCCAGATCATGCGGCCGGAAATATCGTAGATCTTCACCGAAGCTTCTTCGGAGTATTGAACAACTGGAATGGAGAACATCCAGCCCTCGTTTTCAACACTGCGGGTGATCTCAACAGCTGAAACTCCTGAATCAGTTCCCCTGCTGCCGTAAACACTGACCTCGGTAAGACCCGAAGCTCCGCATACTCTTACGTAACGGACATCATCTGTACCGCTGCGTGATTCTGCGACGAACGTATAGAACTCCCTGTCAGAACCGGCCACTTCTATCAACAGAGAAGGTTCAACTGCAAGAGCAGTCTCAACATTCAGAATGAATTCATTTGTAAGCAAACCTATTCCGGGAGAAGTATCTGATATTCTTTCAGGCAACACTGATGTTACGGTACATTCCTCTCCGAGATCGATGACAACAGCATCAGCTCCGGAAGATGGCGTGTAGCGTACTTCTAATGAACCATCCGTCAGGCAGAGGGAATTACCACCTCTTGTAAGAACAGCCTCATCTATTACTGCCGGTATTGTCTCAACTATTCTCTCATGTACTGATGTTCTTTCAGTATCGGAAGACTCGTCCATCTCGATAACTTGTGTCCTGTCAGGAATACTTGTTGAAGCTCTCTCCATTGAAAACTCTTCAACAACCGAGCACCCAAGTGAAATAACGTCAGTAGGAGAGGTCGGGAACTTGATGTAATTGTATTCCGACTCGTTGGTGCCGTCTGATGCAAAAACCGCGTACACTACAAGAGGCATGCCTGTGCTGAAATAGTCAACATATGAACCAACTCCTGCATACACCCTTCCAATAGTATGGAAAGGTGCCCTGGGGAAAACCCTCTTTATCTCATACCAGATCACATCCGTGGGCTCCTGGGGGCTTCCGGAGAAAGGATCGTTCACCGAAAGATCCCACTCAAGCTCAACCTCGCAGCCGACAAGTGAGTAATCTATCTCTCCGATGAGATCTGTGGGCGGTTCTGGTATCGTATTGTCGGCTTCAAAACACCCTGTATGCCAGCTGTCATGCTGGAATTGACGCCAAGGCATCATAGCCGGGAATGAACCCGCGCCAAGATCGTAGCAGTACAGTACAGGATCGCTGTCATCGGCAAGAATCATCTCGAGACTGTTGTCAGCATCGATATTGCCGATAGCTACCTGACCGTAAACTCCATTACCAAAAGCTACAGGGTAACCGCTGCAGATGCTGCCATCGCTGTTGATGGCGTACAGTAATCCATCGGCTGTTCCGACTACTATCTCAAGTTCGAAATCGCCATCAATGTCCGCTATGGACGGACCTCTTGAGGGAGTGCTGCCAACTGATACCGGAAATCCTGAAAATGATTGGTAATTCAATCCAGACCAGCACTCAACCGTTCCTCCATTAACGGATGCCGCTATGTCAAGATAACCGTCATCATTAAGATCGCCCAACGCGACTGGACCCATTACCCAGCCGCCTACATTCCAGGTATGTTCCACTGCGCCGGTGTTACCGTCGAATACCAGAACCATATTTGTCTGAGTACCCCCGCTGGTACCGATTATGATCTCATTCACTCCATCATTATCGACATCCCCTACTACCGGGGAAGAGTAGAACCAGCAGTTAAATGATGTCTTCCAGATATTCGAGCCATCTGAAGGATCAAGAAGATAAACCGCGCTGTTGAAAGTCTTCTCATCAGAAGACTCCTTATCAGTCTGAAAACCTTCAGCTGTGCATACGACTATCTCAAGCCCGGAATGAATCGATGAAACATCGCCAATTGCAGGAGTGCAGATTACCGATGAGCCTCCAAGGCCAGGCTCAAGGTTGCGACACCATGTTCTCCAACCTCCCGTATGCTCAAACAAATAAACCGTGGGCTCAAGTGATGTCGTATCGGAAAGATGACGGCAGATCACCACCTCGGGATGGCCATCTCCATCAACATCTCCTATCGCGGGAGAAGACATGCTGGGGTAGAAACCGAGAGCAGCTGAACCACCCATCTCAACTGGCCAGCCACTTATGTTACTCCCTGTAATTACATCTCTCGCATGACATCCATAGGCATGAACCGAAAGAACATCAAGGTCTCCATCACCATCAAGATCAACTATGGTCGGACATGAATGAACATTGATACTCCCCCATCCACCTGAAAGCATCGGCCAGTGGCTGTTCCATGAACTGCCATCATCAGCAAGAATATGAACCCAGCCATCCGTGCTCTGAATGACAACATCAAGATCGCCATCATCATCAAGATCGGCTAGAACCGGGGAACCCTTTACGTTGTCATGAAGGGTTACCGGCCAGCCCGGCTGAACACCCATAACTGAAAAACTGTGATGAATGTCATTGTAACGGCCATCAGAAACAGGAACTGATGGATCCATGAGACCGTTGGCATCATGATCCTGTGCCTGTATGCTGAGTGTCATTCGACCGGAAGTACAACCGGTGAGATCATCGAAAACACCATGCCAGGTGTCTTTGTACTGTGCTTCCTCCGGACAGTTGGTCCAGCTCCAGTTCAATCCGGCGTCAGATGCCGTAATGTCATTGTATGGTAAAGAAACTCCGGCTGTAACGGTAACGGATGTCGTATCCATTGGCTCTGAAAAGACTACTGTTACATCAAGAGTTTGATCAGGAAGCACTGCCAGATCAATCGGATTGTGCCATTCCGGTGCTAAACCGTCAGCTGTCCAGTAAGCCTCCCAGATCGTTCTCCCTTCACAGGATATCACAACCTCTTCAACTACAGGGGAAAAGTTGTGGAGCTCGATATCAAGAGTATCCCCATGAGTCACTGTCGTATCCCACGCGTAACTCGTTACATCTATACTGTAGGGACCATCCGGAAAAGCGGCAAGAACGGGATTCGTTGTGACCCCGGAAAACTGATTGTCTGAATCCGTCTGCCAGCAGTTCTCCTCGATGTTTGAAACACCAAAACCTTCCCAGCCGGGATCAGGAAAAGCATCACCGCTATTGGATAGGCAGTTGAGAGTTCCATATTCAGTGGTATAAAGCTCTCTGTAATGATATCTGAAGTAGAACTGCTTGTACTTGTCATCATGTTGAGTACCGCCAAGCTCCCCCCTGAAATCAACCACATATCGCATACTAATAACTTCATCACGAACACTTTTTTCTTCCTATGGAACCCATCATATCGGATGGAGTCAGGTTCCTGATCCTTTTGGAATTAATTTTCACTTCGGTATTGATATCGATGCGAACACCTCTTCCACTGATGGCTGTGATGTCGTTCGAAATGTTGTTGAAGGGTATACATGTTGGTGGGGAACAGATACTTTACCAACAGGCGAAGTGCAGTGGGTTGTTGTTGTTGGGGAGGATCATCTTGGATCTGAAGGCTGGAACTTTCAACATCTGGATGAACTCAATATTGATTTCTTTGACCCTACTATGCTTCACCAAATCGGTGATTTTATTGGAATCATGCATCCGGCCCTCACTCACCCCCATTTGCACTTCATGCGGAGTGAAGCACCATATGTTTCAAGTCATGCTGCTTTGTGCAATCCTCTTGATTATCTTGTTCCTTCAGCAACCTCTGTTGGTGATTTTACATGGGGATGGGATGCGAATAGTGACAGATCATTCTTCCTTCCTGACATGGATTACCTCGACTGGGGTAACTGGACTTCCGTTTCTGAGGTATGGCTGGATACACTTGATAGAGAAGATCTCTCAGGGGCGGTTGATTTCCTGTACGGTCAATCTCAT
>Ga0255373_1060_pt2 | contig 18904 bp, 16 predicted proteins | sample ANMaggSeSYBR01E5_FD_182093 | JGI IMG/M metagenome (GOLD analysis project Ga0255373, IMG submission 182093) | Sediment cell enrichment communities from methane seep in Santa Monica Basin, California, United Staets - ANME aggregate JGI... | ecosystem: Environmental > Aquatic > Marine > Cold seeps >... | reverse complement strand
TACGCGCACGCGGCCAGTGAGGAGATCTTGCATGAGACCATGTTTTAGTTTCTGATAGGATACAAGTGTTGTTTTCTCAGTACTAATTCTTGAATCAACCGAGTTGAGAATTTTAATAATCTGATTTTGCTCTGAAATAGACGGTATAGGGATTTTAACTTGTTTGACTAAAGCAGCATTTAGATTTTTTTGGCTCCCCTCATGGCTCAATGACCGCAAATTAATATATTCCCGTGTCAAAAAATGATAAAGGAATTCATTGCACAGATGTTTGCCTTGAAATATCGCTAGACATGCTTGGTTTATTGTTGCATCAATACCCAATAATGCAACTTTTCCACGAGTTTTCCCTTGTCCGTACATAGCCATTAGCAAAGACCCGTTAGGCACCAACGTAGCAGACGAATTTAAGATACCGTCTTTAGTTATTTTCTCGCTAGTATCAAAAATTTTCGAATAATTAATCTCACCGGTTTTCACCCAAGGTATATTTCCATTCCAGAACTCAGGTTTATTTCTACTTGGAGTGCCGCCTGAAGTTACTTTGCAAACTTGGCCTATTGTTGAAATGTCCCAATCCGCTGGAATCTCCCCAATCTCGGTCTGCTTGAACCTCATATGCCCGATGCCTTGGGTGAGGAGCTGCTGCAACAAGCCCTGCTTGACCTTGCTTGTCTGGTCGATGACAGCCTGCGTGGCATGGATGGCATCGTCCACGCTGCTCAGGATGGCGGCGATTTTCTTTTGTTCGTGCAATGATGGGACAGGTACTATGATGGGACAGGTACTATGAAGTCTTTCAAAACCCCCTTTTTTATATGTTTCATCGTACTGCCATGCGAATGCTCTGCCAAAGCATCTATTGAGTTATTAAGTAGATGATATAAGAAATCACTATCAATTCCTGGCTTCTCTTCAACTTTGAAAATATGTTGGTTTAGTACTGCCGGGCCACGATTCCAAAGCATAACGGCAAGTGTCGCCGACCACGAAAAAAGCATATCTCCATTGTTGATCTTATGTTTTGCTTCAATATCATCACCGCTGTAAAAATCAGTCTTAGCAATAGGATTTGTCATCTGTGCAATACGGATGATTGGAAGCCCCTCCTTCCCCCAATCATGGGGTTTAAATGCTCTACCGTTATGATAATCAGCAAGACTTGCTAGAGTTCTTTTTTCCCATCCCTCAGGCACCATAACCTAGCTCCATTAAGTATATCATCATGTTTTCTTCCGCTGCATCCCGGTGAACTTGACACCCCTTCAGCTTTCGGATTTCTACTGCCACATCTATCTGCTCTTCCTCCTCACCGTTATGCACATACCACGCGATATTGAGGTTAAAATCATTCTTCTCAATCTCTTCAAGGCTCACCACACGTGAGAAACTATCTTCATTCTCATACGCATGAAAACCTTTACTCAACCTCCTGACATTCTCCTCAGACAGCGTATTCTGATTTTTCCCCTCCACCATCTCATCTGCCCCGTTCACAAACAGCACCTTCCCCTTGCGCTCAGCAGATTTGGCCTTATTAATAAGCAGCACGCACGCCGGGATCCCGGTCCCGTAAAAAAGATTCGGAGCCAGCCCGATCACAGCCTCAACCAGATCATCCTCAAGCAGCCCTTTGCGGATCTTCCCTTCAGCCCCGCCCCTGAACAATATCCCATGGGGCAGCACTACCCCCATCATCCCGTCAGGCTTCAGGCTGGCAACCATATGCTGCACAAAAGCCAGATCACCATAACTCTTGGGCGGGCAGCCGTATGTATCCCTGCCGAATTTATCGCCGCTTTTCCATTCTTCATTGCCCCAGTTCTTCAGTGAAAAAGGCGGATTGGCAAGCACCCTGTCAAATGTCTTTATGGCCTTGCTTCCTTCAGCTATCAGGTGCTTGGGGTCCCGCAGCGTGTCGCCCCGCTCGATAAAGGCATCATCAATATCGTGCAGGAACAAGTTCATCTTGCAGATGGCCCATGTATTAAGGTTCATCTCCTGTCCGTAGAGGTGCAGAGCCTTCGGGTTTTTGCCCTGGCGCTCCATGTAGTGCACGGCTTCCAGCAACATACCTCCAGAACCACAGGTAGGATCGTAGATACTCCCCTTTTCAGGGCGCAGGCATTCCACAATGAGGCGTACCACCATCTTTGGTGTGTAGAACTCGCCTCCCTTCTTGCCGGCATCGTCTGCGAATTTTGCGATCAGGTATTCATAAGCATTTCCCAGCATATCAGGCTCTACATCACAATTGCGCAGCCTGTATCTATCGAAATGCTGGAGCAGCATTTCCAGGGCAACGTCCGGGAAACGCTCCTTATTATTGAAATCCACATCCTGAAAGATACCTTTTAAACGCAGGTCGGCATCTTCAATAGCATGAAAAGCAGTGTTCAGGTGCTCACCGATGTTGGTGGTATGTTCTCGTACATCCTTCCAGAACGCCCCTTCTGGAATGGGGAACCTGTGCTCGTCAGGGTCGGCTGCCAGTTCAGCATTACCGTATTCCTTCAGCCGCTCTTCGTATTCTTCTTCCCACACATCGCACAGCCGCTTGTAGAACAGCAGCCCGAAGATATAGTGCTTGTAGTCTGAGCTGTCGATCTTACCGCGCAGGATATCGGCTGCACCCCAGAGGTGGCTTTCCAGCTGCTGGAGGGTGAGCTTTGTGTTTGGTGGGGTGGTAATAACTTGAGAATCGATTCCATCAGATGTGTTTTTTGCCATATTGTTTTGAGGTGAGCCCATAGGTAAATGTCATTGCTCCTTCTTTATTTGTTAAATAAGCATAATATCCGTCTTTAATGCGATTAGGTATACAACTTTGTATATATAAAATAAATCAAAAATACTTCACATAGAGATTCTATTTTAAAACCTTGTAGGAGTAGATTCTATAATATGTTTATTGTTGTTACTGTTTTTATCAAATAATGTATACCTTTTTACTCATTTCCTGTTGGGTCAGCCTCTGGCCTCGTGTCTGGGTGGCTGCACTAGGATACGTGGCAGCTACATGAACTAGGTGGGGTTTTTAATGCTGCTGATTGCAGACTGGATGCGGTTATCTCGATGCCTTCGGGTGTGTTCAAACCCTATGCAGGAGTGCCTACTAAAAAAGACTGGTTCTATGATATAGAGGTTGATGAATTCAGTCTGGGTGATAAGCGGACATTTACTGATGGGGAGGGAGATATGATACATTATTCTTCAAATCATATTCCAACTAGTTGATCAATTTTCTCTTTGAGCTTCTGCTTATATTTTTCCAAAGTAAATACTCTGATTGTTTTCAATCTCCAAGGTGCAATACGTTTAATTATCGAAGTACTCAATGAAACAATAGGCTTTGTTGTACCATCTTCTAATTGAATGTATATTGCCTCTGACATTTCATCGATTGTATCATCTATTCTTTCAATATCAAAATATGGTGTCAATTTAGAAAATCTTACATCAGGCGCATCAAAAAAGATCCATTCTTTTGGAATATCTCCAAAATCTTGTTTATCAAAATTATCCATGATATGTTTAGTTAGCGTATATTTTGGCAATGCTTTTTGTTCGGAAAAATCAATTAAATCTTTTACCTCATAAGCCTGATTCAGATGATCTCTTGTCAAAATCATTTTAGCAATCTGTTTTAGATATTGATTCGTTTCTTGCTTAGCAGACTCTCTAAGTAATCTAATTAAATAATGGTCATCGTAATCATTGAAAAATTCTTCATCTGATTGAATCGTCCCATAATCTGGCACTAAACCTTCATTTTCCATTTCAATATAAGCAGAACAAACTAATTGATCAAATGACCCTATAGTCTTATGAGAATAAACCTGAGAATACATATAATATCTTGATGTGATGTAATTTTCAACAGCATGAATCGCTTTATGATCTACACATAACAAATTATTCTCATCCACAGAAATCTTTCTTAAAATCTGTTCATAATCGAATTGACCATAGTGTACTCCTGTATTATATGAATCTCGCAATAAATAGTCCATTCGATCAACATCTAACTCGGAATGAATTAGTTGATTAAAGGTCTGATTCAAGCTTTGTCCGTTGAAAATTAAACCAATTTCTTTAGAACCCATGTTCTCCAGTATCACACCAGAATTCACAGTTTTCATCCATAAATAATCTTTTCTAACCTCCACTCCTCTCGATTTTCACCAAAATAATACTTCCTTAACTTTTCCAGATGTAGAACAGAATTCCAAACCGTGAACATTATATAATTGTTATAACATATAGAACAAATCATTGGAGAAAGGTGAAATTGAAAATTACGACCATGACGAATACGCAAAAAAACATTATGGATGCATTCAATTGCAAATATTTTGGAATGAACAAATACTTGAAATCGATCGGGGTCAAGAATGTGTGGAACAGATTTTAAAAATGGTACGGTCCACTGATAGCGGTTTAAATTCATAGTGACGAAGATGGGTTAGAATCATAATTTGAGTTCAATATATCAGAAATACTAAAATTATTTAATACTATTTTGCCTAAAATTTCATGATGCGAATCATCATATTTTTTTAACATAGGAGTTTCAATCGTATGAGATAAAGGATAATGTCCTATGTCATGAAGAAGCGCTGCAAGTCGAAGTTTTGACAGATCATCTTCAGTAATCAGACTATCATCAATTAATTTTGTACCAATTTTATTAACAAGATACATTACTCCTAATGAATGCGAAAATCTAGTATGTACGGCTCCTGGAAAGACTGTATATGCCATTCCAAGTTGTTTAATGTTTTTCAGGCGCTGGAATAATGGATGATCTATTATTTCTAGTTCAAGTTGATTGACGCCTATAAAACCATATACATTGTCGTAAATTTCTTTTGCAATCATGAATTATACTAAATCAAAACTCAGTAATCGATCCCAACTTTGTTCAATATCTACGTCCTCAAATTTTCCAGGTTTTAATATTTTAAGTTGCTTGATTACTACTTGTTTGTCTTTTTCTTCAATATCAGGAATATAAGCAATATTTTTGATAAAATCAAGTGATGCTAATAGTTCTAGCATATCTGGAGAGTCTTTTAAATCCCCTAGAAAATTTTTAATATTTCCGATTCTTTTTATCTCAGCCGGACTTATTTCTGGAATTTCAGTTGCTTTTAATGTTTCATTTTGATTATGGAACTCAAATGCATCCTTTGTTAAGTCCGAACTATAAGGGCCATGAATATACCATCCAAATTTGTAGCCCATATTCAAACCCATTCTCTGTAAAAAATAAACGGTTTTTTGGAGTTTTTTTCCGATCATTAAAAGTCTGAATATTTGTACCTGATATTTCATCAAGGTATCTCCAGAGTTTATTCGTATTTGTCATGATAAATCCCCTTTTAATTCTTTTTTTAATTGATATAACATAAATACTCTACTATAATATTTTAGTAAATAAGCAGGATGAAAGTATTATTAATAGCTTTAATGATTTAAAAATTAGTATTTGAGTCCGTATATCATACAAACGCTCCTTCTCCTGCACTGATGCCTGTGGAGTTTGTCATTACGGGTGTGGCAGCGGGGATTGCCATACTGGACCGGGCCATAAGTTACTGGGGATTGATGGCGGTGGGGGCTGTGGTGTATATGGTGAGCGGGAAGAAGTAGTCGCGAATCGCTGACCCTGGCAAAGAAGAACCAGCCATCGCTATGAAAGATTCGAAGGGAGCCTCATCCACTCTGTCAGGTACTCACGTCAGTTGGAGCCACTTCACAGATACTGTGCCAGCTATCGTGAATCTATTCCTACCATCATTTAAAAATTATATGGATACTGTTCAGTGATTATTATATACGAATCTCTCATATTACCTTTTATATGAATTCTAATGTGGAAATTGTTGATGTAGATGAAAAAGGTAACATAACCCTGCCTTATAAGATATGTGAAAAAATAGGCATCCACCCACACGATAAGTTAATTATTGGAGTGGATGATGACAAATTAGTCATATCAAAACAAAAGAGAAGCGTATTTGACCTACAACATAAAGAAGTGGTTGCAGGTACCCTTAAACAGGCATTGATCTTCGAGAAAAAAATGGATCAAGCAGGTAAGAAGGATATGCCGGTGTAAGAATGAAGTACGCCTTTGATACAAATATATACCAGATATGGCGAAATATCAATGATCCGTCCATTCAGAAAGTCTCTAAACACAACACCATACAGACCATAAAACAGTGTTTCTTAGATGTGGAAAATGGAGTGCCACTCATAATTCCAAGAATAATCTTAACCGAACATCTGGTCTGGGTTGCGAAGATCGAAGGTATTGATGCGGCTCTTGATGTTCTTGATACGATTATTGTGTCCCCGTGGCAGGTGATCTATGAGCATGAAGAGATACATAAAGAGGCCATGGCAATCGGAAGCAAGTATGGAGGGCTTGGAGCTGCAGATTTATTACTGGCCGCTATTGCGAAGCAGGAAAATGCTACAATAGTTACAATGGATCTGGATTTTAGACGATTGAAAAGTGAGATTGACGTTATTTTACTGGAATCCATTGTTGACCTGATTTAGTTACTGTCAAATGTTTTGTATATCTTATAATATATACTGATTTTGTGTTATCGTTAATTGTATTTGTTGCGCTGTCGGCGGCTCTGGTATCTGCTCTTCCTATTACACCTAGCGGTCTTGGTGCAGTGGAGTTCGCCATTGTGGGCGTGTTCGTGCTGGTTGGGGTGGATGCGGGCGTGGCGGCTGGGATTGCCATACTGGACCGGGCCATAAGTTACTGGGGATTGATGGCGGCGGGGGCTGTGGTGTATATGGTGAGCGGGAAGAAGTAGTCGCGAATCGCTGACCCTGGCAAAGAAGAACCAGCCCTCACGCGCCGAAAGATTCGGAGGGGGGCCATCCACTTTGGCGGGTACTCAGGTCAGTTGGAACCGCTTCATAGCTACCATGCCAATTATCATGAATCCCAAGTTTGACACTTTGATTTAACGTATAGGAAAGTATAAACGCATTTGTTTATCTTGCTATTGAAATTAGATACATGATGAGAAAAACATCACATTTCTATTTTGCCCCGAAGGGGCTTTCTTGATGTTTAAGAAAAAGATTTGTTTTCAAAATATACCTGCGGAATATAAGATTAAGCTCAAATAGGAAAAATGAATCAAGCTATTTCATAAAATGTGCAGAGTTACGGTTAAATATTTTCCCAAATTAATTATACAATTTTTGGATGGGGGATTGGAATGATAAACTTACCACCCTTTTCTCTATAAGCTCTCTGCTGCTTTAAAATCTCATCAGCAAAATTCCATGCCAGGAGCAGAACATAATCGGGCATATCCTCAATTAATTTTGATGTTGGTAGAATCGGAAGGTGGTTGCCACCCATATAGCGACCATGTTTGAACTGGTTCATGTCAACTATATAATCTATTAGATCCTTCCCCATTCCACAATAACTCAAAAATGTTGCAGCTTTAGCGGCTGCTCCATATGCTATTATCGTCTTACCATCCTGTTTCAGATCATGTAAAAGCATTACCAGAGAATCTTTAATTTCATGTGCTTGATCTGCAAAATTCAGATAATAATCAATCTGATCTACTCCTTTATTTGACTCTTCTGCCATTAGTGACCGCACAGACTCACCAACATTTTCATTTCGTTCTACAAACAAACGCAATGATCCGCCGTATGTAGGAATACGTTCAACTCTATTTAAGAAAAGGCCATGCTTTCTAAACAGATTGTTTAATGCAGTAACTGAAAAATAACATAGATGCTGATGATACACAGTGTCGAATTCCCGGTTGTCAACCAGGTCAGCTATATAATGTACTTCCATTACAGCAATGCCAGTATCCTTTAATAGCGTTCTTATTCCTTCTACAAAACCATTGAGATCCGGAACATGAGCGAGAACATTATTGGCAAGGAAAACGTCTGCCGTACGACCTTCTTTCTTCAGTTGGCCTGCTAAATCCCTGTCAAAAAAAGTGCAAAGGGTCGGGATTCCAGCTTTCTGAGCAGTTTCGACTGGTCCTTGAGCGGGATCGATGCCAAGCACCGAAATACCCATTTCGACAAAATTTTTAAGCATATAGCCATCATTACTTGCTGCTTCAATAACCAGGTTATTAGATTTGAGTTTTTGCGATTGAATAATTGACATTGCACTCTCACGAAAGTGTTCGAGTAATGCCGGTGAAACTGAAGAGAAATATGGGTAATCTTTAGAAAAAAGAATTTCCGGAGATACAGATTCAGTTATTTGCACTAACTTGCAGTCAGGGCAAAAAACCAGTTCAAGGGGAGCAGTTAATTCAGGTTTGTCTAATTGTTCTTTAGTAAGTAAACGATCCGCAAGAGGTGTTTGACCATAGTTCAAGATAGATCTGAGTTCACTATTTCCGCAGGAAAAGCATGTTGGTATTGAGCTCATAATTTGATTCTCCTTACTTCATACTTTTGTTGTCCAGCGAAGGGTATCATCTAAACGACCACTACTTAACAATTGCTTAATATGGTCTATGCGGCGGTATCGCGGCCCTTCAAAATCCTCCTGACGCAGTCCAGTTCTCTTATAAGTTTCATACAATTCTTTTGCTCCCTCTCTTGCAGTCCAGCGAGGTTTATATTCTGGAAGCGTCTGAGATATTTTATCACATAACACACGATAATTACGCTTATCAGGCTCTGCTCCCTGAGAGTATTCTATTTGACTGCCAGGTACAGTTTCTGCAACAATTTCTGCAAGATCACGTACGCGATAATTTTCCTCAGTGCGACCTACATTGAATGCCTCATTATGAACCAGATCGCGAGGAGCACCCAGAACAGATAGAAAAGCAAGGGACATATCCTGGATATGTACAATAGGACGCCATGCAGAACCATCGCTTTTCAGAAAAACTTTTCCAGTGGTAAATGCCCATGCTATCAGGTTGTTCAATACCAGATCAAAACGCAGTCGTGGTGAGACACCGTATGCAGTGCCGCTTCGCAAGAAAGTCGGGCTGAAATTATCATCTGCCAGTTTAGCTACTTCCTCTTCAACCAGAACCTTAGATGTGCCATAAGGTGTGACCGGATTAAAGGATGATTTTTCATCCAGCCAATCCTGAACACCTGCCCCATAATTACTGCACGAGGATGAAAAAATAAAACGTTCGACGCCAACTTTTTTAGCTAAAATAGCAATTCGCAGAGATGCTTCATAGTTGATCTCTAGCGTCAGATCTGGATTCAGGTCACCCAGCGGGTCATTTGATAGACCGGCTAAGTGGATTATAGCATCAAATCCTTTTAGATCATTAGCTTCAATTTCTCGTATATCTTTTTTCACTTCAGGAAAATCCAGCTTTTCATTTTCCAGACCATAGGTTGACTCTTCATACAGGTTGGAATCAAGTCCTGCAACATCATATCCTGCTTTTACTAACATGGGCATCATGATCGAACCCACATATCCATTATGTCCTGTTACTAATACTCGCATTTTCTCACTCCCATGTTTTCCATGGCGCATTTCCACTTTGCCAGAGTTTCTCCAGTATATATTTCTCACGTAATGTATCCATACATTGCCAAAATGATGTATGTCGATATGCCATCAATTGTCCGTCTTTGGTCAATCGTTCCAGCGGTTCTTTCTCCCATACTATATCATCACCATCAATATAATCGAAAACACCTGGCTCAAGGACGAAAAAAGCTCCATTTATCCAGCCTTCACCTGTTTGAGGTTTTTCGGTGAATTCCATTACCCTATCTTCGTCAAATCTAAGGTGACCGTAACGCGCCGGAGGTCTTACTGCTGTCAGAGTAGCTAACTTTCCATGGGAGCGATGAAATGCCAGAAGCTTTTTAAGATCTACATCAGAAACGCCATCTCCCCATGTTAACATGAATGTTTCATTACCCAGGTGCTGCGCCAGTCTTTTGATCCTGCCCCCGGTTTGAGTATTCGTCCCTGTATCAATAAGTTTGACCTTCCAATCCGGTTTATATCCATCTTCGACTTCTATTTTACCTGACTTAAGATCAATGGTGAGATTACTATTCAAAGAACAGAAGTCCACCATGTACTTCTTTATAGCTTCACCTTTGTATCCAAGGGCGATAACAAATTCATTAAAGCCATAGTGAGCATAGTGCATCATAATATGCCATAGGATCGGTTTTCCTCCGATCTCTACCAGGGGTTTTGGTCTTATTTCTGTCTCTTCTGCCAAGCGTGTGCCGTATCCACCGGCGAGAATTGCTACTTTCATAATTATTACCTCACATTATTTTAATTTTTATTTATTTTTTATCTTTTGTTCATTCTACTAACAATGTCTAAAGTAGTTTTTAAAAGAAAATATCAATTCTTTCGCCATTGACTTGTAGTACCTTCGCAGCCAATTTCCGATATGTATGTAACAACATGCTTTATCATATAAACCCAGAGAAAAATGATTGATCAACTTGAAATACTCGAAAAAAACTTTCCATCGCGGTAGTGTAATTTGCCCTTCTTTTGATGTATCAAACCAGCCTATACGCAAGTTGGCTGGAAGGGCTTTGATAGATCGTTCTGAATGGTCCCTGTTATAAAAAAGATACTTGGGAATTTCATGAAATCGATTGATCAGACCAAGTTCGGCAAGCAAAACCCTGTCAGATCCAGGGTAAGCTTTTATAAGTGAAGTTTTTCTAAGGGTATCTGACCTTATCAGTCCGAAAACATCAAAACACATGTGATCATAAAAAATAAGGTCACCAAATCGATTCTGCGGCTTTGGTGAATTTACATTTATTAGTTTATTATTATAGTCTTCAATAACTTCCCCGGATTCATCTATGAATTTTGCTTTAGAATTACACAGGACAATGGAATCATCGTTATCAAGTATTTCGATGCATTCTGAAATATAGTCCGGAGCTATAATATCATCGTGTGCAGCCCACTTAAAATATTCGGAAGAAGATAGCTCGAAAACACGATTAAAGTTAACGGCAGCGCCTATATTTTTTTCATTTCGATAGTAACGTATGCGCGGGTCTTTATTGGCGTATGCCTGGCAAATATCGGGTGTTCGGTCTGTAGAGGCATTATCAGATATGATAAGCTCGAAATCTTTATATGTTTGAGCCAGAATAGAGTCTATTGCTTCTTCAAGGTAATTTTCACCATTATAAACGGGCAAGCCGATGCTTACTCGAGGTTTGTGATTTTTAATAAATTTATCTTTCATCTATTGTCCTGTACTGATTTATAAATATTTTTTCCTTTTTTCATATCTACCTTACAAAATCTTCACCAAATCTGCAAAATACATAATATACAAAAGATACTAACCATATCTAAACTTATATCTATATTCTATATTTATCATTAAATAGTTTTTGATTTCAAATAGAACATATATTTGATTATTTTAATAAAACTAAATTTGATAAAAAGAGCTCTGGGACTCGTCAAATACGATCTCAATTGCTTTTTCAAATCTAGGTTCCCATGCTAGTAGTCTTAGTTTCTCAATCGTTTTCCCAACATCAATTTTCATATTTTCAGCTTTTTGAAGCGCTTCTTTCAAACTTTCACGATTCCAGTCATCCAGATAGATTATATTCTCTTCAAGCTCCAGCATTGATATATATTCATACAGACCTTGTAATCTTGTGGAAATAACAGGTTTACATGATAATAAGGCATAAGCAACTTTCATAGGGATCTGTTGATCCATATAATCATTCTTTGGATTTGGTATTAAAACCATATCCGCATTACAAGCAATATTAAAAAGTTCATCATGGCTCACTGAGCCTGAATATTTAACATTTTCCATTTCAATGATATCTTCCTTTTCTCTAAGCCCTACAAGATGCAGTTCCCACCCCTTTAATTCTGAAAATAGTTCTGCGATCCATGGTATCATACCTTTCCGTTTCATGCCTCCGAAGTATAGCACAATTTTTGTCTCATTGTTTTTCTTATTGGACGTATGTGCAAAAAGTTCGTCTTCTCCCACACCCGGTGTCATGACAAGCAATTTCTGATTTTTCTTTGGTGTGAAATAATCCAGCATTCTTGGCCATGCAAGAATGATTGCGTACGCACGCTTGATCAATAATCGTTCAATGATCTGAAGTCGTAAACGTTTGATAAATGGTGGATTTTTATCAAAGTCTCTCCGCTGGATGACAGCAAAATCATGGATATTAAGTACAACTTTATTTGACCTGATAAAAGATGCAAACAGAACAAAAATATGAGCTATTCCGCCGCACCCATATTCAACCCATATTCTTGAATCTTTATTGAACATACAGCGGACTGCATGCCAGTTGATATCACCATTTTCTTTTCTGAATGGTATTACTTTTTCAACCATTTTGTTAAGAGTTATCCAGGCATAATACCTTCTAACTTGCCCACCCTGGCGTATGTCGCTTTTTTGCTTTATAGGGGTATGGTCTATAAAAATGACTTCCATTTCAATCATTTTATTTCCATTCATGCTTGAGTTTACTCATTTTTATTTTTATTCATTGATCATATGCTTACATGACGTTGGCGGACCTGGAAAAACCGTTCTGGTATCAAGGGGTTAAACCGTCAGTCTCCTGATACCTCCTCAATGAAATTCTGGTGCAGTATTTTCTGGCATTGCAAATAAGTTTGCCTGTGATTCAATAAACTGTCTGGATATAGTAGGTTGACCGTTTGAATCCAAAGCAAAGACTATCCAGTTCAAATCATTGAAGAAGTCTATATGAGGTTGTAATGGTGTTATCTGCCATCTTTCAAACATAACTAATTTTACATTGTTCTTTTGTAATGTTTTGGTCGTACCAATCAATGCATCCATGTCAAAACCCTCCAGATCTGTTTTAATAAAAGCACAGGAAGGATTTCCGATTTTTTCCATTTCATAATCTAAAGTGGTCATTTCTATTGGTTTTATCGAACATTTCTCTGTTTGAGAATCAATGATTTTATTCATGCAGGAGGTTCCACCAAAATCTGTAAATTGAACTTTTTTTCTCTCATTTCCTACAGCTTTGCATACAAAATGAAACTTAGACAGATTTAAATTATTAAGACGAAAGTTGTTCTTTAATCTCTCAATACAAATTTCATTTGCATCAATGAGTAACGCTTTATCTATAATGTCTGCTAACGCTAAAGTACGATTTCCAACATTACAACCAGCATCTATCATAAGATCTCCTTTTTTTATAACTGTTCTTATAAACGATAATTCATAAAAATCAACGTTCTTTGAATAAATGTTGCTTACTCCGGAGTCAGAGTCTGGATAAACAATAGATTTCATCCCATTTGATAAAGTTATTTGATATGTGTGTTCTGCAGGTAAGTGATATAGATACCAATTAAAATAATTATATAATAGATTAAGTCGCTTTCCTCGATTTAATTTATTTGTCAGAATTTTATAAATATGACCTATTCGCATATTCTTAAACGATTTAATTAAATTAAACAAAAAATTAGGAATATTCATTATATATCTCCTATTTTAATATAATATGCATCTATTTACAATGTACCGTTATATCAATGCCTGATTCATTGATAATACTTTCCGTAATTACTAATTACAATGATTTGTAGTCTTATAGAGTTCTGAAAAGACGGGCGTCTTTAGACAATGCATATGTGGACATACTACCAGGAGACGTTCCTGATATTCTTCCAGCCTGCACACACTTATTCCAGTGGTAAGAAAGTAACCACATATAATGATCTCTCCGACTTAGAGTTCCTTCTCACGCAGAATTCATTAACTCCAATAAGAATTCCTTAAATGTCACCTACCCTTATACAAGAGTATCCAGATAAGCTGAAACACTTGTTCATATGAAAAAAAAACGAATTCCGGAGTCTGTAGATATAGACATTATCTGACTGATTTGCAGCAAACGTACAAATATATGATTTTTCAGTTCTTTTATCAAAAATTTGTGTGGATAAGGTTGAACATAATTGAGTTAATTTCATGATATTTCTTGATACTAATGTTAAATCCAAAATATCTACAATTCCATCAGTATTTCCATCATAATTTGGATAAGGGAATGTCATAATTTCATCCATATCTGCAGATACAATCGATAAATCGTTAGTATCCACGACACCATCATTTTTTAATAGATGCTATTACTTAACTTAGATCTTCTCCAATTGTACATTATCAATATAGTAGTTGTCTCCAGATGCCGCAAATGGTGCAAACCAGAACTTTAAACGTCCATCGTTCACTGTACTTGTGAAACCACTTGTGGTAAATTCAGTTGTGAAGGTCTGCCAGTTCGTGCCAAGATTCGCTGTAAAGCCCAAACCATAGTTGGTATATGGTGAAACATGCTTAAACAGCCTTACAGTCACGTCATGTCCTGTCGTTGAATATGCTGCAAAACTCAACCTATAGCGGGTGTTTGGTTCCAGGGTTATCCCTTCCTGATACAACTGGATGTTCGAACCGCTACTGCTCAAAGCAAGCTGGGCCGTATTACTTCCTTCATAGCCAGGAGATACTGTACTGAAAGTCCCTGTACCACTCGTATAGAACTTCCATGGAGTAGTTCCGGATTCAAAACCGGGATTCATGATAGAAGATATGACTGGTGCTTGTGTGCCAAGAGTGCATGTTGCTGTATTGCTCATGATGCTGCCTGCCGGGTTTGTCACCAGGACGCGGAACTTCGAACCACTATCTGCTAAGATGGTTGCCGGTGTCGTGTATGATGGATTGGTTGCACCAGGGATATTCATACTGTTCTTCTGCCACTGATAGGTTAATGGTGCAGTCCCGGTAGCTACTACGCTGAATGTTGCAGTCTGACCTGTTGCAACGGTTTGATCCGCAGGATGGGTTGATATGCTGGGTAACTCAATTGCACTTACCTTCTCTAATCTCACGTCATCAATGTAGTAGGTGTCTCCAGATTTCGCAAATGGTGCAAGCTTGAACTGTAAACGTCCATCGTTCACTGTACCTCTGGGACCACTTGATGTAAATTCAGTCGTGAAGGTCTGCCAGTTCGTACCGAGATTCGCTGTAAAGTCAGGCGCATAGGCAGTATATGGCGAAACATGCTTTAACAGCCTCACAGTCACGTCATGTCCGGTCGTCGAATAACCTGCAAAACTCAGCCGATAGCGGGTGTTTGGTTCCAGGGCTATCCCTGTCTGATACAACTGGATGTTCGAACCGCCACTGCTCAAAGCAAGCTGGGCCGTATTGCTTCCTTTATGGCCAGGAGATACGGTACTGAAAGTCCCTGCTCCGTTCATGTAGAACTTCCATGAAGTAGTTCCGGATTCAAAACCCGGGTTCTCGATCGAAGTTTGGACTGGTGCTGGTGCTGGTGCTGGTGCTGGTGCTGGTGCTTGTGTGCCAATGGTGTATGCTGCTGTGGCTATACCGCTTGGTGTTAATCCTGTTTTCCATGCTCTGGCTATTAAAGTGGTAGTTGATGAAATGACGACCGGTGTTGAGTATATTGAAGAGGTTTCAGTAGGTGTAGTACCATCTTCAGTATAGCGAATTGTTGCGCCTGTGGTACTTGTTGAAATGGAAATGCTTTGAGAGTTTGGATAAGTGCCTGCGTGAAGAGACAATGTTGGAGTGGAAACGATTGTTGACGGACCACCTGACGAAGACGGTGGAAGGTTATGCAAACCCTCATACACTGTTTTTCCTTCGACAACCTTGTTTCTCCATTCATGGGAAAATACGGCTTCGGCATTACCTCCATATTCACATGTTTTCATTATTTGATCGAAAAACGCAGGATTTGAATCAGGATATATTTTTGAATAAGTAATATATAAAATCGGCATAATAGGAATATCATCAACTTCACTTTTCAATTTATTGATACTGTATTTAAAACCGCTTAATGTTGATCCATATAATTGTCCTGCATAAAAATCCAGCAAATGATTATCAGACATATACCTTGGGTCAAATCCATGCAATGACCTATACCCGTCTGCGGCATTTGCAGAGATTAACAGGTTGGGATTTGCTTTGTTGGCGTTAATAGAAGCTCTTACTTTTGTAAATAACTCAATGTACACATCACGTGCTACATCGTCTATTATTGGAATCATATCAGCTTCTGGTTTGGTTAATGGGTCGTAACCATATTTTACTTTAACTCTGTCACGCATTGCAGTGGAATATGACCGTGAAGTGTAATATGGTTCTTCATAATGGATTCCATCCAGATTTGGATAATGGCCAGCTATGAATCCGGCAAGACCTACTGCATAATCCTGTGCTGGAATAAATGCGTGGTCAATTCGACTATTGTGTACAGCGCCATTTCTGTACGCTTGATTGTATTCTGTTCCAAATAATCTATATTCAGCTCTAATCGGACTGTTAATAATATTAATAGGCATCCACACATGCAATTGGATATTCTCTGAATGCGCTTTATTGATTGCATATTCAAGCATGTTCCATGACGCTCTGGAATCCCAGCTTCTCTTATTAGCAGGATCACGCACAGCTTCATAATATTCACTTCCTACATACATAAATATTGCATCGCAATTCATATAAATAGCATTGTCTATAACAATGTCTATGTTTTCTTTTGAACCGAAAGTATTGTCCCATTCATTTACATACAATGCCCTTTGAAAAGGAAGGCTATTTTCAGCACTTGCTGCTTCTATACCGGCAAATATCAATAAAAACAATAGTATAAAATTGATAATATATCTCATAAATAGTCCCATATCATTAGAATTTTTTTTTGTTCGAAAGTTTGTCGAAGCATTTCCGATTATTTCCTCAGAATTTATTTGCATATTTCTGTAGATAACTAACTTAAGGACTAACTTGATAACCATATATATATATATCTTTCTATATCCTGGGCATTAGGAAAAAAATGCCGCTACATAGAGGTGGGTTTTTGTGATGAATCCATCAAAAGACCGCAGCCTATTGAATCCTAAAATTACTAAATCTACAATCCCATAATTTTGCAGTCATCCTCAGTAAGCAGACAATCAAAAGAGAAAGCATATTTATTAACGTTTTTAACAAATTCAAATCAATTGCTGAAAACAGTTTCAATATAGTTCCATGAAAGTAACCATAGTTATTCAAAACATTTATTCCCTACAACTTTCTGAGACTTTGTTAGTTTCACATAAAATCTTAAAAGTCTCAGTGGTTTTAGGAGCGTGATATTTAAGAGTATTAGTTACTGAACTTTATATATAATGAAAAAGGGGATGGCGCCCCAAATGGGCGCTTATGTTCTTTGATCCTAAACCTTTACGAGAATAATATCGTCTATGAAATACTGATCTCCAATAGCATTATAGGGGACCAAATAAAACTTTAAACGACCATCATTCACAGTTCCGGAAAACCCAGAAGTGGTAAATTTGGTTGAATATTCACTCCATGAAGTACCAAGGTTAACCACATAGTCTGATAATCCATAATTAGTATACGGAGATCCGTGCTTATGCAGTGAAATGGATAAGTCATGACCAGTATTGGAATAGGCCTTAAAGCTCAGACGATAGAGAGTATTTGGCTCAAGTACCAGACCAGGCTGATAAAGTTGAACATTACTCCCTTTTTGAGAGATCGTAATATGGCCGGCATGGGGACTCCCATCACCAGAAGCATCAGTCAAAAAAGTACCCTTACCACTGGTATAGAAGAGCCATCGGGTGGTACCGGACTCAAATCCCGGATTTAGGATGAGATTATTTGTAGTCTGTACAACTTCTGTGGTGAACTTCCAGGTATGCTCGGTTTGCATATTATTGTCTGCCAGATCCATTGCATCTGTGCCAATGTTAACAGTATAGGTTGTGTCAAATGCAAGGTCAGAAGCAGGAGTATAGGTCACCGTGTCACCGTTCCAGTTAAAGGTTCCCTTCATTGCAGGAGACGTCGAGAATGCTGACTCAACTGAAGTCTGATCCATTGTCTCGCTGAATGTGGCAGTAACTTGTGCAGTCACAGGAACACTTATTCCAGTAGGTGTATTATCAGTGACAGTTGGAGGAATATTCTCGTGTTCTGTCGTGAACTCCCAGCTATGTTGCAATTCTAATAGATTACCTGCCATATCCATTGCACCTGTTCCAATGTTAACAGTATATATTGTGTCAAATGCAAAGTCCGAAGCAGGAGTATAGGTCACCATGTCACCGTTCCAGCTAAAGCTTCCCTTCATTGCAGGAGACGTCGAGAATGCTGACTCAACTGATGTCTGATCCATAGTTTCACTAAATGTGACAGTAACTTGCGCAGTTACAGGAACACTTGTTCCAGTGGCTGTATTATCAGTGACAGTTGGAGGAATATTCTCGTATTCTGTCGTGAACTCCCAGCTATGCGGCAATTCTAATAGATTACCTGCCATATCCATTGCACCTGTTCCAATGTTAACAGTATAGGTTGTGTCAAATGTAAGGTCAGAAGCAGGAGTATAGGTCACTGTGTTATCGTTCCAGCTAAAGGTTCCCTTCATTGCAGGAGACGTCGAGAATGCTGACTCAACTGATGTCTGATCCATAGTTTCACTAAATGTGACAGTAACTTGCGCAGTTACAGGAACACTTGTTCCAGTGGCTGTATTATCAGTGACAGTTGGAGGAATATTCTCGTATTCTGTCGTGAACTCCCAGCTATGCGGCAATTCTAATAGATTACCTGCCATATCCATTGCACCTGTTCCAATGTTAACAGTATAGGTTGTGTCAAATGTAAGGTCAGAAGCAGGAGTATAGGTCACTGTGTTATCGTTCCAGCTAAAGGTTCCCTTCATTGCAGGAGACGTCGAGAATGCTGACTCAACTGATGTCTGATCCATAGTTTCACTAAATGTGACA
>Ga0255373_1090_pt1 | contig 18990 bp, 13 predicted proteins | sample ANMaggSeSYBR01E5_FD_182093 | JGI IMG/M metagenome (GOLD analysis project Ga0255373, IMG submission 182093) | Sediment cell enrichment communities from methane seep in Santa Monica Basin, California, United Staets - ANME aggregate JGI... | ecosystem: Environmental > Aquatic > Marine > Cold seeps >... | reverse complement strand
TTTGTATCTTGCCATTCATGTTTTTTCCTGCTCATTAAAACACTGTGTCCGCTATACTGGTATTTGTTCAGCTCTTTTATGTCTGACACTATTTTTGCTCGCAATGGATTTAGATGAATATAGCGGACCAGTTCCCTAAAATACATATCTTCCTGGCATATAATTGACTTGTATCTGTTTTGAAAAAGCTGTCCATGTCGTTTATGTCTTTTGTTAAAATAGATTGCATACCCTGTAAGCAATCTTCTCATCAGGGTTGATATTTTGCCACTGCTTCGGAATAAAAAATGTGCGTGGTTTGGTATAAAGGCCCAGGCATAACAGGTGGTTTGGTACGCAGTCTTGGTGGATGGACTATGATAAAGGAATTGCGGCTAAAGGGTCAGGATCGTATTAAAGGGGATGAACGTATATTAGGTGACAGCGAATTTGTTACAGCATTATTATCAGAGGCAAAAGAGAAACTTGAACGCAGCTATAAATTAAATGCCCTGGGATATGATCTCACAAAAATAAGCCAGATGGTTTCCAGGATATATGATATAGAAATAGAAGAGATATATTCAAAAGGCAGACGCAAAGTTCAAGTTGAGGCTAGGGATTTATTATGCTATTGGGCAGTTCGAGAGTTGGGAATAAGCTGCACGGATTTGGCAAAACAATTGGAAATGAGTCAGCCGGGAGTAGGATATGCAGTAAGTAGAGGAGAAAAGATTGCTAAAGAGCATAACTATCAGTTGCAATAGCAAGTTATTTACTTATGGGCCTCCAAAAACCAATATTGGTAAGGAACGTGGACGAATTAACTTCCACAAGTAGGCGCATAGATTTGGGTCAGATTTGTTCGATCTCAGATCACAAAAGTTGATGGAATAGCAGGCTATTTTGATATTTTTGTGATTTGAGATCGGGCAAAGGTGGCCTGAAGCTGTGATGCATAGTTGGGGAAGTTATTTCGTCCACGTTCCTAAGGGCTCGGTAAAAAATAACTTGGTAGAATTTGCGCTCAAATTTGCCGTAGATTTAATCAATCTGATTGAGCAAAACCGCAGGAATAGCGAGCTGTTTCGAGGACTTTTGTGATTGAAGATCGGTTAAAGATATGGTGAAGTCGGGATGCAAAAATGCCAAGTTATTTTTTACCGAGCCCTAAGGTTGCGAGGAAAGATTTCAAAGCTGATGTGATTTCCCTGTTTCACCTGTATGTGTGCGGGCACGTACAGGCAGGGTGAATTTATATTCATAAATGATTTACTACTTTAAAAGGAGCCTTGTACATTGCTTCGCAAATTAACCAAAAAATAAACTGGTAGTTTATTGGGAGGTAAAAAATGGCTGAATATGTAGAAAAGAGAACTCATGAGCGTTATGATTATGAGGCACCAATAGAATATAAGCATTACGATAAAAATGATTATTACGCTGCTAAAACGTATAATTATAGTATGGGTGGTATGTATTTTGAATCTGATTATGATATACAGCCTGGGGTAGATATTTACATCAAAATGAATAATTATTCTGCTGATACTTCTGTAAAGGTAACATGGTGTAAAAAATATTCAGCTTCAGATTCATCGTATTATGGAGTGGGTGTTAAATATTATGGAAACAAGTAGATATCTCTTATTAAAAAAGGTCAATGATTTAGAAGTTGTTTGTTGCTGAACAAGCTATACAATTTTTCGACCTGTGCGGTTAGCTTTTAGCTATTAGCGGTTAACTTTTGGATAAAACTGTTCAACATCCTTTTTACCTCATTGACCTGTTGATTAAGTTCTCTATATGTTTCATCCTGTATATGATTGAGATCGCAAGATAGAAGCAGATGATATTCCATCCCTTTTCAATGCTAACGGCTAAATGCTAATGGCTAACCGCACAGCTCGCAATTTTTTAGATATTGGAAACATATAAACATGCCCGAAACTCAAGATAAATACATAAAAGCTCTTATGGATATCAGCAGGGCCATTACTTCCGACCTGTATTTGGAAGATATTCTTAAACTAATTGTGATGGTTACGGCAAGGGTAACCGGAGTTGAAATTTGTTCATTGTGGCTTATAGACGAAAGGGTTAATCCCACAATGATACGACTAAAAGCTTCTCAAGCTATTGACCCTGAGTATATGAAAGACAGATCACTAAGCATGGATGAAGGAGTTGTTGGCTTTGTGGCTACTCATAAGAGGCCGCTAATTGTCGAGAATGTACTTGATGAGCCTAGATTCAAGGAAAAAGAAATGGCAAAGAAAGTTGGGCTCGTATCAATGGTTAGTGTGCCTCTTCAAGTCAAGGATGAAAAAAGTGATAGGTGTATTAAACTGTTTTACAGCAAGCCGGTATAAATTTTCTGAAACAGAAGTCAACTTGATAATTACTGTGGCAAATCAGGCGGCTGTTGCAATACTTAATACTGAACTTATGGTAAAAACCAAGGTTGTTCAGGAGGAACTTGAAACACGCAAGCTGGTAGAACGTGCAAAGGATGTCCTCATGAACCGGCGGAATAAAACCGGAGAGGAAGCATATCACTGGATTCGAGAGCGCAGCATGGATACCCGCAAATCAATGCGTTGTGTTGCTGAGGCGATCATTCTTTCAGAGGAACTTGAATAAGTTGTTAGGAACGTGGACGAAATAACTTCCCCAACTATACATCACAGCTTCAGGCCGCCTTTGTCCGGTCTCAGATCACAAAAATATTGAAATAGCTCGCTATTCCTTCAACTTTTGTGATCTGAGATCGAACAAATTCGACCCAAATCTGTGCGCCTACTTGAGGAAGTTAATTCGTCCACGTTCCTTAGCGTTCAAGGCAATCTTTGGAAAGTTTTTTGTCGAATTCTACAGGATAGCATCCGTCAAAACATGCCTTGCAGAATTTATCTTTAGGATCCGAAAAGCCGGTTGAATTTAAAAGGCCTTCCAGGCTGAGGTAGTTAAGGCTATCCAGGCCCAGGAAATTTTTGAGTTCTTCAATTGACTTATTTGAGGCAATCAGCTCACCTCTCGTTGAAAAATCAATTCCGTAATAGCATGGAAAGCAATGGGGCGGGCAGCTTACGCGCATGTGCACGCGGTTTACGCCAAGCTTGCGCAGGGCTTTGACTCTTGTTTTAACTGTGGTTCCCCTGATTATGGAGTCTTCAATTATTATAATATCTTTTCCTTTCAGAAGCTCTTTTATGGGATTGAGCTTTATTCTTACTCCAAAATCACGCATACTCTGGGTCGGCTGGATAAAAGTTCTTCCCACATAGTGATTTCGTATCATAGCCATTTCAAAGGGAATTCCTGTTTCCTCCGAGTAACCTAAGGCTGCATAGGTGCCTGAATCAGGAAACGGCATTACAAGGTCAGCATCAACAGGAGCTTCTTTGGCTAAACATCTGCCGTGCGCTTTTCTCATAAGATAGACATTTTGTCCGAATATTATACTGTCCGGTCTTGCAAAATAAATGAACTCAAAAATGCAGAATGAGCGCTTTGGCGTACCGGGCGCTTTAATGCTTTTTATGCCGTCTTTGCTTATAATTACTATTTCACCCGGGTCGATTTCACGCACAAATTTAGCCTGAACAAGATCCAGGGCGCATGTTTCTGAAGCCAGTACATAATGTCCGTTCAGTTTTCCGAGGCACAGCGGCCTGAATCCGTTTGGATCCTTGATGCCGATTATTTCTCCTTTGCTTGTAAGTGCGACAAATGAAAAAGCTCCCTTTAATCTTGACACGGTTTTTACAAGGGCATTTTCAAAGCCATGTTTCATGTTTTTGACAAAAAGATGGAGGAAAATTTCGCTATCCATGGTAGTCTGAAAGATCGAACCTGACTCCTCAAGCTCATTCTTTAGTTGTAGAGCGTTAACAAGATTTCCGTTATGTGCCACCGCATATGATTTATTCCTGTGGCGGACTACAAACGGCTGGGCATTTGAAATTGTTGAACTCCCGGTGGTGGAATAACGCACATGCCCTATGGCGCTGCCTCCTTTTAATGTTTCCAGATGATCTATTTCAAAAACATCGGGTACAAGGCCCATGCCTTTATGCACGGCAATATCATTGCCATTGCCATTGCCATTATCATCTGCAACAGCTATGCCCGCACTTTCCTGCCCTCTGTGCTGAAGAGCATACAGGCCAAAATAGCAGAGTTTTGCAGCTTCGGGATGGTCATATATCCCAAATACTCCGCAGGCCTCTCGTGGTTTATCTAAAAAATTCATCAAATATATTCCTGAATACATTTTACAGAAAGTTTTTTTCTAATAAGCGCTGCAATACCTTTACATATTGCATTTGCTCCGGCTATAGTCGTTGTATACGGGATGTTGAATTTAATGGCGGCACGTCTTATGTGATATCCATCGCATTTTGTTTTTTCCCCTGAGCCGGTATTTATGATCAGATGAACTTCATTGTTCATAATTGCATCTATTACATGCGGACGTCCTGCTGAAACCTTGTTTACTACAATATTCGGTATGACATGATTTTCTAAAAACCTGGAAGTTCCACGTGTTGCCATAATCTTAAAACCCATTTCATGAAACTGGGATGCAACATCAGTTACTGCTGTTTTGTCATGGTCTTTTACACTTATAAAAACCATTCCCGAAGTCGGCAGATTGTATCCGGCTCCGATCTGGGATTTTGCGTAGGCATGGCCAAAATCCAAATCTATTCCCATTACTTCTCCGGTTGATTTCATTTCCGGCCCAAGAAGTGTGTCAACATCCGGCAGCCTGGAAAAAGGCATAACAGCCTCTTTGACTGAAACATGTAAAGGAGTTTTTTCACAGGTCAGCCCCAAGTCTTTTAGAGTTCTGCCAAGCATTACTTTTGTGGCCAGTTTTGCAAGGGGAACGCCGGTTGCCTTGCTGACAAAAGGAATTGTTCTTGAAGCTCTGGGGTTAACTTCCAGGATAAACAGTTGATTGTCTTTTATAGCATACTGAACATTCATTAAGCCTATGACATTTAACTCTGATGCCATGGCTATTGTAGCGTTCCTGATCTCATTGAGGGCTTGAGAGTTAAGGCTGTACGGTGGGAGGACACATGCTGAATCACCTGAATGCACACCTGCTTCTTCTATATGCTCCATAATCCCGCCGATTATAGTTGTTTCTCCATCAGAAATGGCATCTACATCGACTTCGACAGCATCTTCTAAAAATTTATCAATAAGTACGGGATGTTCAGGAGATGCAATGATTGCAAGCCTTGTAAAATTTTCAAGTTCACTGCGGTCATAGACAATTTTCATCGCCCTTCCTCCAAGTACATAGGAAGGACGCACAATTACAGGATATCCTATCTTTTCTGCTGCTTTTACGGCTTCTTCTACCGTAATTGCAGTACTGTTTTGCGGCTGAACGAGCCCAAGTTTTTCTAACATTGCCTGAAAAAGTTTGCGATCTTCAGCGCGGTCAATGCTTTCCGGCTGTGTACCGAGAATAGGGACACCGGCCTCAGATAAAGGCACGGAAAGATTAAGGGGTGTCTGACCCCCAAACTGGACAATGACACCCATAGGTTTTTCTGTCTCCACGATATGGAGAACATCCTCTTTTGTAAGCGGTTCAAAATAAAGCTTGTCAGACGTGTCATAGTCTGTGCTGACTGTTTCGGGGTTGCTGTTTACCATTATGCTCTCAACACCTTCTTCTTTAAGAGCAAATGAAGCATGAACGCAGCAGTAATCAAACTCAATTCCCTGGCCGATTCTGTTTGGGCCGCCGCCCAGGATCATAACCTTTTTGTTATCTGAAACTCTGGCTTCGTTTTCTGTTTCATATGTTGAATAAAAATATGGAGTAGCAGCCTTGAATTCAGCAGCACAGGTGTCAACCAGTTTGTATACAGGATTTATATTATTTAAATTACGATACTGCTTTATACTGTTTTCACTGGTACCTGTAAGATATGCGATCTGAATGTCTGAAAATCCCAGGGATTTTGCCTGTTCTAAAAGAGATACAGGCAGAGCAGTGCCATTGAATTTATGAATATTTTGTTCGAATTCTACTATCTGCTTAATCTGATATAAAAACCAGGGGTCAATACCGGTTAATTCATTAATGTATTGAATTGACATTTTGTTTAAAAATGCATGGCGAAGATAAAAGATTCTCAATGAATTCGGTGTGGCAAGCTTTTGTTCGATTTCAGATAAAGACGGTGGCTTTCCTTCCCTGTCAGAAAAATCATTTCCATCTGCTCCAAGACCATGTCTGCCGATTTCAAGGGATCTCAGTCCTTTTTGAAGAGCTTCTTTAAAAGTTCTTCCAATTGCCATTGTTTCGCCGACTGATTTCATGGATGTAGTAAGATAATCTTTGGTTTCAGGAAATTTTTCAAATGTCCAACGAGGAATTTTGACAACGCAGTAATCAAGGGTAGGTTCAAATGATGCAAAGGTTTCCCCTGTTATGTCGTTGGGAATTTCGTCAAGTGTATATCCAACAGCAAGCTTTGCCGCTATTTTGGCAATCGGGAAGCCGGTAGCCTTGGAAGCAAGGGCCGAGCTTCGCGATACCCTTGGATTCATCTCTACTACTATCATATCTCCGTTTTCAGGATTAATGGCAAACTGGACATTTGAGCCGCCGGTGTCCACACCGATTTCTCTCATTATCGCAATAGAGGCATCCCTCATCTTCTGGTATTCTTTATCGCTAAGAGTTTGAGCAGGTGCAACCGTAATACTGTCACCTGTGTGTATGCCCATTGGGTCCATGTTTTCAATGGAACAAACAATAACTACATTGTCTTTATTGTCCCTCATGACCTCCAGCTCATATTCTTTCCAGCCCAGAACAGATTCTTCAAGCATAATCTGTCCAATCAAACTTGCATCCAGGCCCGCCTTGGCGTATTTTTCCAGGTCTTCGGGGTTATAGGCGACACCGCCGCCTGTTCCGCCCAGAGTGAAGCTTGGACGTATAATGATGGGGAACCCGATCTCAGCAGCAATACTTCGGACATCTTTCATATTTGTTGCAATGCCGCTTTCAGGTATGCGCAAGCCTATTTTATTCATGGCGTTTCGGAAGAGGTCTCTGTCTTCAGCCTTATTTATGCTTTCAATTGAAGCCCCGATTATTTCAACGCGGTATTTTTCAAGAACACCCGTTTTTGCAACCTGTATAGCAGTGTTAAGACCTGTCTGGCCGCCCAGAGTGGGCAGCAATGCGCATGGACGTTCTTTTTCTATTATCGCCGCAACCATTTCAGGAGTTACAGGTTCAATGTAGGTTCGATCCGCCATTTCAGGATCTGTCATGATTGTTGCCGGATTGCTGTTGATGAGAACTACTTCAAATCCTTCTTCACGCAGAGCCTTGCATGCCTGGGTGCCTGAGTAGTCAAACTCGCATGCCTGACTGATTATAATAGGGCCGGCGCCAATTATCAGGATTTTGTTTATGTCTGTACGTTTCGGCATTATTTCATCAAAGAAATTTTTTGAATTGAGCTTTTAGCAGTTAGCTTTTAGCAATTAGCACAATAATTTCAACATATTGATAGATCTCAACATTTCACCCAATGGGTGAAAATCGAATCAATGGTAACCATCTGAAAGAATAAGAGCTAATTGCTAAGAGCTAATCGCTTATCTTAAATATTATCCTGTCAGACTCTTTTTTAAAAGGCTAAATTGTTACATTTTATCATTTTTTTAAATTCATCAAAAAGATACCTTGAATCGTGGGGACCGGGAGATGCTTCGGGATGGTATTGTACGGCAAAAATCGGCAGTTCACGATGCCTGAATCCTTCAAGTGTGTTATCGTTCAAGTTTTTGTGAGTTATTTTAATATTTTTTTCATTCAGGCTGTCTATATCTACAGCAAACCCATGATTTTGAGATGTTATTTCAATCCTCCCTGTTAAAAGATTTTTAACAGGCTGGTTTGAGCCTCGATGTCCGAATTTTAACTTGAATGTTTTTCCTCCCAATGCCAACGCAAGTAACTGATGCCCAAGACAGATACCGAATGTCGGGCAATATGACAGAAGACTTCTGATGATATCTATTGCGTATGAGACAGGTTCCGGATCACCAGGACCGTTTGAAAGAAAGAGCCCGTCCGGTTCAATAAGTTTTATAGTCTCAGCGCTTGTTGTGGCCGGAACAACTAAAATTTCAAAACCAGCATATTCAAGACATCGTAAAATATTGTATTTTATCCCGAAGTCAAAGACGACAACAGAATGTTTACTTCCGCTGTATTTCCATATATTTTTGCTTAAAGGGACATCTTTTCCGATATAAACAGGCTTTTCTTGTGTCCAGAAATAAGGAACTTTTGTTGTTACTTCTTTTACAAGGTCTTGTCCTGCCATGCTTGAAATTCCCCGTGCACGTTTTACACAGGAGGCAGGGTCCGGATCATGGGTGGTTATGAATGCACGCATGGCACCGGTTTTTCGGATATGCCTTGTAAGAGCGCGTGTATCAAACTGCTCAATGCCCAGTATCCCCTGGGCTTTCAGATAATCTGCAAGAGTGGAAGTTGATCTGAAGTTGCTCGGGAAATCTTGATATTCTTTAATTAGAAAAGCGGAAACCTGTATCCTGTCAGACTCAATATCTTCGGCGTTGATACCATAATTGCCGATAAGAGGATATGTCATGGTAATCATCTGTCCCCTGTATGAAGGATCGGTCAATACTTCCTGATATCCTGTCATGCTTGTATTGAATACGATTTCTCCCCAGGCTTCTCCTGGGCCTGTAAAGCTGCGGCAGTTGAAGGTACGTCCGTCTTCTAAGGCTAGTATGGCTTTCATGTTATGGGTTCACGGTTCACGGTTGAGGGTTCCGGGTTACTCAACAGGTTCGTTTTTTATAATATTCCATATACCGCAAGGACAGGCTTTTGCGCAGAATCCGCAGCCAATGCACCTTGTTTCATCTACGATCATCTCAAAATCATTATTTTTTATTTCCTTCCTGCTGATGGCTGACTGAGGGCATACTTCAATACATATCCCGCAGTCCCGGCAGGTTCCGCAGGATGAACATTGTGAGCTGCACTGCTCAATGTCATCAAAGCCGGTTATTCTTGGATCAAAATATTCCAGAGTAACCCGCTCACGATGAATCATCTCGCGGGTATCGTCAAGTGATTTTTTGCCTTTCAGGATGTTTATTATTGCTTTCCCTGCTTTTCGGCCGGACCCGATAGCATCTGTTAAAAGCCCTGGTTTTACTGCATCGCCGATTGCGAAAATTTTGGGATCAGTGGTTTGATAGTAGTCGTTAACTACAATAAACCCGTGTTTTGTGGCCACGTTTTCCGGAAGAAATTCTATATCCGGGGTGTCCCCGATAGATATAATTACAGTGTCCGCAGGTATGACTTCTCCTGTCATAAGCTTAACACCTTTTTTTGTAATTTCCTTTGTAAAGCACGGCCATCTGAATTTTGCGCCGATAGCTTCGGCATCTTCTCTCTCTTTGCCAAATGAGGCCGGTGCCTGAACATCTATGAGTGTAATATCTTTAGCTCCAAATCTGTATGCCTCGGTTGCTACATCGCATCCCACATTTCCGGCACCAATAATAACTACTTTTTCTCCGGGTTTTGCCTTACCTGTTTTTGCCTGTATCAGAAAATCAAGAGCAGTTATCATTAGCTCTTTGCCTGGGATAGGAATTACTCTTGGCTTTTGTGCACCTATAGCAATAACTATAAAATCAAAATTCTCCCTGAGCTGTTCGATTTCTTTCCGTTTAAGACGCTGCTGGAGATGTATATGTGGAATAACTTTTTTAATCCTTTCCAGTTCTTTTGTGATTACTTCTTCTGGAATCCGGCTGTCCGGAATAACTGAGGATATCTTTCCTCCCAGGGTTTTTGACATATCATAAACAGTTACTTCATGCCCGTGCTGCCTGAGCTGCCATGCAACAGAAATTCCTGCGGTGCCGCCGCCAATTACGGCGATTTTATTTCCACTTAATGGCGGTAGTTCCGGAAGTCTCGCATTTATGCTTGCCTTGCCGAGTTTTTTTACATCTATTGGAACCATGTCTGCTAATTGCCTGGTGCATGACTGCATGCATAGATTAGGGCATAGATAACCGCAAACAGAGGCAGGAAAGGGCGTATATGCAAGGGCCATGTCTACAGCCTCGTCAATACGGCCATCCCTTATCAGCCGCCATCGATCACGAACAGGAATACCTGCAGGACAAGCGGCTTCACAGGGAGCTGCATATTTTTTATTTTCCCATACAGGAACAAAACGTCTCAATTCGCCGGTAGTAATAAGAGGTATGGGGCTTCTGTCCAGGTCTGTCAGGTCTCCAAATATACCTTCTCTGCCAAGCTCTTTATCCCATATTTCTTCATGAAAAGATTCCATGCTGCGGAGCTGCCGTCCGGTTCTTTCCTGCGGTGTACGTGCGGTTAAAAGCTGCCACTCATTTTTATCAGAGAGAGTTTCAAAAAGTTTTGGCCTGCCAATGTTTTTAAGAAAGATTTTCAGATTTTTAGTAAGCCACTCCCAGGCTTCATCTGTAATCGGCACAATTTTAGCGTCCGGCTGACTGAAGCCCTTGTGTGAACCGCGGAAAAAAGCCTTTCCGGCTACCATACCCACAAATGGCCGAAACCCCAGAATATTATCGGGTGACTGTGCTTCAAATCCGCAAATAACAGCAATTCCTCCGGCCATGAATTCACCGAAATAATCACCAGCAGAGCCAAGAACCCACAATTCAGGGGGATCAAAACGAGGGTTGTGTTTTGTCATGGTCATGCCACGGGAGCCGATATTACCGGCGATATAAATTTTACCCTGAGCCATGCCGTTTGCTATTCCGTTTGAAGCATTCCCGTGAATAGTTATATGAGCGCCGGCATTTAGCCATCCAACGTCATCAGATGCAGGTCCCATGATTTTAATTGATGTATTTGGAAATCCCAGCGATCCAACGCGCTGCCCTGGATGTCCAATTATCCTGATATGGACTTTTTCGTTACCTGCTTTCCACAGACGTCCGCCAATCCCATGCTGGCCAAAGGCTTTTATCTCCAGATACCTGTGGCCGTCTGCAACAGCTTTTTGAATTTGTTCTTCAAGAATACGTGAGTCCAAACGTTCCCCATATATTTTACCGGAAATTATATGATATTGATTGTCGTTCATTTAATTCTCCGAATTGAATTAAGAACTTTCCTTAATTCTAAACAACATATTTTATAGCAAGACGATTTGCAGCGTTGTAATCATTTATTCCTATGGCATCAGACATTCCTATTGGAAGGGATGTTGAGCGTCCTAAGGGTGCGAGGATTTTTTTAAGTTCTGTGTCAAAGCTCAGAAAGACGTCCACTACACGCTGTGCTACCTCATCCACATCTAAACGCCTGTAAAGACGTGGGTCTTGAGAAGTGATTCCCTTCGGGCACAATCCAATGTTGCAGATGTTGCACCTGTCTGTTTCAGACCCTAAACATCCGGCAGCAGCCTGCATGATGTATTTTCCGATTTGTACACAGCTTGCGCCCAGCATGATGAGTGCAGCAGCGTTTGCCGCCAGGTTGCCATTTTTTCCAATGCCGCCCCCGGCAATAAGCGGAATTTCATTCTGCATTCCTGCTTTGACAAGGTTGAGATAAGCGTCGCGTATATTGCTCGCTATTGGATGCCCCATATGATTCATTGAGACATTGTAAGCAGCTCCGGTTCCGCCGTCTTCTCCGTCAATGGCAAGGCCGGCAGCATAAGGATTTCTGGTCAGGTTGTTCAAAACCGCCAGAGCTGTTGATGTGGCAGAAATTTTAGGATAAACAGGAATCCTGAAACCCCAGGCCATTGACATGGACTGTATCATCTTTGCAACTGATTCTTCTATCGAGTATTGCGTCTGATGTGTGGGCGGGCTTGGAAGGTTTACTCCTGTGGGCACACCACGGATTGCTGCAATCAGCTTGTTAACTTTGTACCACATAAGAAGCCCTCCATCACCGGGCTTTGCTCCCTGTCCATATTTTATTTCTATGGCGCAAGGATCTTCCTTCATATCAGGAATATTATGAATAATTTCATCCCAGCCAAAATAACCACTTGCAATCTGAAGTATAACATACTTTAAAAACCTTGAGCGAAGCAATCTCGGCGGGCAGCCGCCTTCGCCCGTACAGATACGAACAGGCATAGATAATTCTTCATTAAGATAGGATACACCCAGTTGAAGCCCTTCCCACATATTTGGCGACAGAGCTCCAAAAGACATCCCCCCTATCATAAGAGGATATATTTCTCTTACAGGCGGTATCCAGCCGTTTTCGTTAAGAAAACTTAAATTTTCTTCAGGAGATAAAATTTTTCCGAGCAGCGTTGTAAGCTCAAATTCGTGACGGCCGGCATCAAGTGCAGGGTCTGTCAGCATTGAGATCCTTATAAATTTTATCGTGTCTAAAAGACTGTCCGGAGTATTTCGCCTGCCTCCGCGACGGCGGGGTTGCCCACCCTGATTAATATGATATCTAAGTTTATCTACCTCGTCACTTTTTGCAGGTATTATCGCGTCATTAGGACAGACCAGATTGCACATAGCGCATCCAACACAGCTATATGCCGGATCAGTTTTCTGCCTTATTCCGTAATAAATCTTAAAATCATTAGATGGAGTACTTTCCAGTCCAATGGTTGCTTCTATGGTTCTTTTGCGAAAGACTCCCAGTTCAATTGCATTTACCGGACATACGGCAGTACATTTCCCGCAAAGAGTGCATTTGTCTTTATCCCATATGATTTGCCAGGGCAGATCTTTTATACTTAAAGTGGAAGGGGTAATTGGTCTGTTTGACGACATATTTTAACCTCCTGACGTTCAGGGTCTACTATGGCTGTGTCAAGATGCATTGGTTGAAAGTCTTTACTCTTGTCACGGTCGGGGAGAGCTGCATCAAGTCCGCATATTTCAGAAGAAAAGGCAAAAACTCCCTGCTTTCCTCCCACAACACCAGGCCGCAGTTTCTTTCTATCCTGAGCCATGAAAAGGGTATTGTTGGGCAGACATCCAATTATACAGTTTGGTCCGTCTATTATAAGTCTTCTGCAAGAATGTTTGAGCTGTTTTAAAAAGAAAGCATTTGGATGATCTTTAAGATCTTCATTCTGAAGCGGAGTTATAATATGTTTGTAAGCTTCAATGCCAAGTCCGAGCTTTGCAGATATATAATGCAGAATATGCGTGAAAACCTCCGAATCCGACTGGTAACCCATGTACCCGTGAAATCCTCTTGATGTTAGATATTCCCTGATGGGTATAAATGCGGTATTTTCTCCATTGGTCATTGTGGAAAAGCCCTGGATGAAAAAAGGATGACACGCATAAAGATTGATCTCATAATTGGTATTTTGTCTGCCCTGTGCCATTATTATCCCGGCCTCCAGCTCGGGGCGGTCAAGCTTTAAATAGTTTGCAACATCCATGGGACTGCCGATTTCTTTAATCATAATTGTATCAGGCCAGAAGGAGAAGACTATCATATCTTTTTTTTCTTCCCCCATTTCGCGAAGCTGAAGACGTATTATAAGAAGTCTTTCATGCAACTCCTTGCGGCTTAATCCATCCCACTCCTCCGGATATTCATAGGCACGGACAAGGTATATATCTCTCTTCGGCACCCATTTTGGCGGCGTTTTAGGGACTTTAATAGATAACTTGTATTTGGTCATAAAACCGATTTCCATCATAAATGTGTCCAGACGCCTTAACCCTTTTTCGCTGAAAACACCTGACAGAATAGGGGCATCCTTCATATTTTCAAAAGGTCCTCCCAGGTCACGCAAAAAAAGGCCTACGCCAGAACCGTCATGCCCTTCGCGCATAACATCCAGAGCCTCTATTGCTTTCATTGGAGACATGGGGTTATCGCTGGTTATCGCAAATAAACGGCACATTATTTTCTCCCTATATACAGAACTCGTGAGTCATAAGTTTATAGTATATTTCCATTTTTTATGGTGTTATCGTTTTATCGGCACAATGTAGGGGCGAATCTTGTATTCGCCCTAATTTTGCATTCGCCCAAATCAGGGCGATCACAAGGATCGCCCCTACGAAAAAACAATATAATTACAGCCTGAAAGTTCGCCCGAAGGGCGCAAGGGCAATAGGCAATAGTCTATAAAGCAATAGATATGCCAAGAAAAAAATAGGAATTTAATCTATAGACTTTCAGATAATTAATTTCACAAGGCCAGAAGGAGGAAGGCGTATTAGTTATACGTCGACGACTGATAACGCAGTGAAATTATTTATCTGAAAGTTTATACTAATATTTCAATATAATTTGTTTATCAAGAGAGAAAAAGGCAAACAACAAAATTACATTTCTGTTAAATTGCTACCTAATAAACTACAAAAATGTTAACTTGCTCAAAATTTCGCACCCGAACGAAACCACGTCTATTCCTTATCCAAGTCGCGCTATACCCACAGGGTTGTCATTTCCAACAATTGTCTCCTGTCACTTGAAGACGGAAAGGTAACTTTTACGTATAAAAAGCGGGATACCGGACAGACAGAGCAGACAACCATAGATGCGGTCGAGTTTATCCGCCGCTTCCTGCTGCATGTGTTGCCAAAAGGCTTTAAGCGGATCCGGCATTATGGTCTGTTCGCAAACCAGTGCAAACGTGAAAATGTACGAAGGTGCCGGGAACTGCTCGGTCTTTCACGGGAGCTGCCGGAAGTTATTAATCAGTCAGATCAGGAGATGATGCTAAAACTCACAGGCAAGGACATCACGCTTTGTCCCTGTTGCGGGAAAGGAAAAATGCACCCGGTTTGTTTGATACCGGAAGGAACCGGCCCCAGTGGATTTGAAATTCTGCATCCATCTGGGTAGCGGTCTCCATACTGATTTTGAGTAAAAATCCGACCCCCCAGAGTGGCCGGCTTTGGTATAAGCCCATAGGGCATGATTTACTGGGCCTGAGCTAATGAGTTCTGCTTTGCCGTATTAAAATCAGTCGGGCATTATCGTTTGGATTTTATTACTGGGACAAAAACTTCAAGAATACCCAAAAACCTGTTATTGGGAGCTACTTATACGGTCCCAATAACAAAATATGGTTTTGGGTGTCTCAAATGATAACGATTTTATGGCAAAAGCCAATTGTCTCTGACCTGGCCCAGAGGGCCAGGGTTTCTATGTTCAACTAAATTTTAGATCAATGAGAGTTATAAACCTCGAAAATTTACATATCCTGATGCAGAATAACATCTTTACAATCCCCATAGATAATGGTAAGTAATCAAAAACGGCACAGTACAATAAAGTTTTATCCATCATCCCGCTGAAAGCGCATCGTCCGAGCTTGTCAAACTGTTTCTGCCAAACCGGACTTTCCAGTATTCTTACACTGCGGGACAATGGATAAAACTCTATACGTTATTTTTTGTTTTGCTTTTTGTATATTTGGTATTATGTTGAATTTTATCTGCAATGTAAGTTTCCGCGAGTTCAACTATTTCTTATTTCAATGGAGTGATACACAATGCCGGGTTTTAAAAATATTGAAAAAAATTCAGAAATACTTCTGCACATATGCAGCTTTCTTGACTTACACAGTTTGGTGCGGATGAGCATGGTGTCAAAACCGATCAGAAATACCGTTCGTACCAGCTTCCGCATTGGTGCCTGGAATAAAATGCGCGATATCATGAGCAAATCGCTTTTGGAGTTTCAGCAACTCACGAAGTCCACACCAAAGAAAACCAATGAAGGCGGTATCATCGCAGACGTGTACCAACTGCAGTTGTTCCATATCATCATCCAAATGGTTCTCGATATCGTCAACCAGAAGATGGGCGACAGGGACCTCAATATCGTTTCCGGAGAAGAGTTGCTGCATTCTGTGGGGCGCCTGTCCATGATGATCGCAGAAGCCGACTATCTTCCTGGGGATACCCGGGCCGTACCCCTCAATTGGACGAAATGCGTTTACCTGAAGGAACGGACAAAACTCGATCCGAAGAAAATTCCGAAGATACTCCGTAATCTGAATAATAACGCCAAAGCACTCGCAAAACCAAGTAGGTCGCTTGCGAACTATCAGCGGGATGTTTCCTACAGGATCTTTGATATGATTGCCCAGGCCGTCTATAAAAAAATTCATAGTGTAGGAAACCGAACAGAATTGTTAAACAGCGACGCTCCGGCACTCGACCTGATCCCGTGGCGTTGCGCACAGAACATCGTCTCCTACCTTGATGCAGACGATTTACGGCGATTGGCCCTGGTCAACAGGCGATTCCTGGTGCTCATCGGGCTCACACCTCCGAGCTGTCTACTTCAGGACCGGTATCGATCCGCCGCCGTTGCCGAATGTGCAAAGGCAGCGGCCAGGTTAGTGCGAAATAAAGGGCTAAAGGTGCCGGGGCTGTCGAAAAAAGAGCGCAACCTGCTTTACAATGAAGTTTCCCAAAAGCTTCTTAAAGACTTTAATAAAGCAATCAGGGCCAATGAAGTGATCAAGGCGATGAATAAAAAGGGGTTCCGCAATATGGAACTTCGTTGGGGAAACGGGAACGCCCTGGCGCTTGCAGATACCGGGTCGGTTCGTCTGATATTCTCGCAAGCCCTTGAAATTATGCATGCTATCGGAGATACCACCAGCACTGCCCTGGACTTGAGCTACGAGCGCATCGTAAAATACTTACAGCTCAATCCGCCGGAGAAAATTTATCAACAAATGACACATGCGATGGTAAACCCCAAGGCGGTCGATGAGGCTTTTTTCGGAGAGCTGGCAATTTTACTGGTCGGTATTGAAGGTAGTCAAAACAATTTCACCGTACTTCACGCACCTATGATTATGGACCTGGCATGCACGGGGGTCATTTCTTGGGAACAAGCATTATTTCAGCGTTCAGGAATACCATACTTCGTTATGGCGGGAGACAAGAGCGAAAAGGGTGCGAGTCCCATGGTCCGTCACAGTCAGATTATCCGGTACGGTCGCTTGTCCAAGCAAGAGCTAAAGAAAGCCGATGTCAAAAAGTTCAATCAGTTCCTTGGGAAAGAAATTGATCTGCACAGTCTTTTCTTTTCGGTGTTTTTCCCCGAATTGGCCGACTACGACCGTCCCACACAACTGCTTCTTTCTTGCATTATAGCCAAGAACTACCTGTGTGAAAGCTTTGGTCTGACGATTAAAGCGCGCGATTTATTGAAAGTAAAGTTAATGTCACTTCTTGAACTCTACGGGTACGGGAAGAGTTTTGGAATGTTTAAGTCCACCAATGGAGGCAACTCCAATACCAAATCTTCTTTCTCCCGAAAGCCCAAATCATCGACTCCAATGAGGGAGTTTCACGACTTATCCATGAAGAAGAACTCGCGTTGGAGCATGATCCCGATTCACAAGCAGATGCAGATCGGACTTGAGCGTCTGAAAGCGCTCACAGTAGGCACCCACGTGCAGGTGATGAGTTCCGACGGAAAACATGCCATTGCCATTGGGGAGATTGATTGGGAATACGGCGATACTATGTCCATAAAGTTCATAACGGTGCTGGATAAGAATGATTGGCTGTTCACCAGCAATAACTGGTGGAAAAGTGGCCTAAAATACGACAAAGCCAGCCCAACGATACAACTTATGGATTGAATGTCACAATTCGATGCAAGTGAGATTTGACGAAAATGGGGTCACCCATTAAAGGGCCTGTCAAGAGAAAAAACACCTCTCCCTCCGAAAAAATACTTCTTTTTTTTTCGCTTGTCCTCTTACTTTAGCACCAGCACAGCCTCGCTTTATTATCACCTTTTTTCGCTCCCGTTATTTCTTTCATATAGGTTCGTGATCAGCATTTTACTGATCCACACCAGTCACCCATCCGGATCAAGACAATTGTGCTTTAAGCGCAATGCTTAACGCACGGCCCCTGGTCCATTCGGACCCCAGAAAATCTTCGGTGCCATGCCGTGTTCAATTGGATGTTTTACAAATCTTGTGGTTATTAGCCAACCCCCTTACAGACTCACGGCATAGGCGAATCAGGATCTAAATAACGATTGCTGCCTGTGTAAAGGATGCAGCAGATACCAATCAAACCTTTTGGTTTTCAACCAACCCCATTTCCGGTTCACTGCCGCACCCAAACTGATTAACGAAAAAGCATCTCTTCATCAAAGGGCACCTGATCACGCATAACGTAATAGGATGCTCTGGATATCTTGTTGCTCAATGCCTTGATAGCAACGATACCATTGGTTTTGGCTTTTCTGCGTTGATAAAAGCTTTGTGCCTTTGCACAATACCTGATAGCAAAGTTGGCTGCCTCCACATATGCCCAGGATAAATATTTATTACCGTTCTTCTTGTTGTTCTCACCTTTCTTTTTGCCATTGGAAATCCGGCTGCTGCCCACACACCGACAATAGGAAGAATAATTTCCAACTTGCACAAATCGATTTAAATCTCCTACTTCCAACATTATGGTAAGTCCAAGAATGTTTCCAATCCCGGGAATTGTCAGCAGCATCTCAAATTCTTTGCGCAGCTTGACCTGAGACTTTACTTTCTTTTCAATATCCTTAATTATCTTCTTTAAAAACTGAATAGTTGCTATATTATTTTGGGCCATAAAGACCAGATTGGAAGAATCAAACATTCCTTCAACTTCTTCTTCCTTTAGCTTTTTAATCGCATTGCCCGACATCTTAAAGCCAAGAGTCCAGGGCAAACGCATTAAAATTATTAATTTGTCAACACCTTAAGTAGGTAATTGTTATCCCAGCCGGCCAAGATGTAACCACCGATCAAAGAACCAGCCAAAATCATTGTTTATAAAACCAGCCAGAGGGATCAAAGGGCGCATCTAGCTTGGGGACGTTCCTTGATATATTGACAAGTCGGATAATTTATGTCATAAGAGATATATGCCACGCAGATCAAGAATAGATGCGCCTGGGGCGTTACATCATATTATTGTTAGAGG